>Ga0082212_10006795_pt1 | contig 15270 bp, 14 predicted proteins | sample TergutNt197P3_FD_71548 | JGI IMG/M metagenome (GOLD analysis project Ga0082212, IMG submission 71548) | Neocapritermes taracua P3 segment gut microbial communities from Petit-Saut dam, French Guiana - Nt197 P3 | ecosystem: Host-associated > Arthropoda: Insects > Digestive system > Gut ...
GAGCAGAATATCGAGGTAAAAACGCTCATGCTTTATGACCAACTGCGATTGCCTCAAAAACGCTATACCCATACTTGGGGCGCGAAACAAGTCATGCGGAATCATCCGAGCGAGGAAGAGCGGTTCTGTGAGAAATGCAGGAACCGGATTCGCAAGGATTTTCCTGATTGGGCGTATATCATTGAACTTATCGGGTGAGAGGATAACAAACATGAAACTGCTACTAATCGACGGCAACTCCCTAATCAACCGTTCTTTTTACGCCATACGCCTTCTTTCCAACAAGAAAGGCGTTTATACCAATGCCATCACCGGATTTTTCTCCGCGCTGCTGAAACTCCGGAACCAACTCAACCCCGACCATATGGCAGTCGCGTTTGATTTACGTGCGCCGACTTTCCGCCATAAAATGTACGACGGTTATAAGAAACGCCGTAAAGGGATGCCGGAAGAATTAGCCGTGCAAATGCCCTATATCAAAGAAATTCTCGATTATATGGGTATCACACGAGTGGAAATAGAGGGGTACGAAGCCGATGATATCATCGGAACGCTTGCCGAATCTTTTAACGGCGAATGTTTTATCGCCACAGGCGACCGCGATTCTTTCCAGCTAATCAACAACAGCGTATCCGTCTGCCTCGCTTCTACAAAAGAAGAAATCATCTATACGCCGGAAAAGATTATAGAAGTCTATGGGATTGAGCCGGTAAAGTTTATTCAAGTCAAAGCGTTAATGGGAGACTCCTCCGATGACATTCCGGGCGTTGCGGGAATCGGAGAGAAAACGGCATTCGCCTTAATAAAGAAATTCGGTGACATTGATTATATCTACAATCATCTCCCGGGGCTTGACGTGACCACCGCAATCCGAACCAAACTTGAAAAAGGAAGAGAAACTTGCTTTTTAAGCCGTGAACTCGGCAGGATTATGACCGATGTTCCCGTTGAGTTGTCGACCGACGCCTATAAACTCGGACCGGGCGAACCCGACAAGTTAGTGGAACTTTTAACCGAATTAGAATTAGCTGCGCTGATGAAACGGTTGAAAATTCAACCCGTCGCCGCTGTCGGGTGCGGCGAACCCGATACAGCGAACATCACAGAAAATATAACCTCCGGTACGACCGTTGCCGACTCGGTCAAACAGGAAGAAGAATCTTTACAAATCGACCAAGATTTAGAACAAGTCCTGCGCGGCATGGAGGGAGCGGGAATCAAAATTGATGTTGACGGTATACGGCGATTCGGCGAAGAATTAGAACCTCAAATCCACCGGCTTGAAAACCGGATTCACAACTCGGCAGGCGAAGAATTCAACATTTTATCACCGAAACAACTAAGCGAAATCTTATTTGAAAAGTTAGGACTGAGCGGTACCAAAAAAACCAAAACAGGTTATTCCACCAACTCGGAAGTATTGGATTTTTTAGAAGACAAACATCCGATAATCCCTCTGATTATTGAATATCGCGAGTTGTCTAAACTCAACTCAACCTATGTTCAGGGGTTGCTCAAATGTGTAAGAGATACCGGACGGATTCACACGACATTCAAGAACGAAACGCGAACCGGTCGGCTTTCCTCGGTTGAACCGAATATACAGAACATTCCGGTACGTACCGAACGCGGTCGGGTTTTCCGCCGGTTTTTTATCGCAGAACAGGGCAACCTTTTAATTGATGCCGATTATTCTCAAATTGAACTGCGGGTTTTAGCCCATGTTTCGGGCGATGTCATTATGCTTAATGCTTTCAGAAACAACGCCGACATTCACACCATTACGGCGGCACAGGTCTTTTCCGTCCCTGAAAAGTCGGTTACGCGAGAAATGCGGAGTGCGGCGAAAGCCGTCAATTTCGGAATCGTCTACGGAATGGGTGCGTTCTCACTCTCAAAAGAAATCGGGGTGACTGTCGCGCAAGCCAAGGATTATATCGAACGCTATCTCGGAAAATACAGCGGTGTCCGTGAATATCTCGAACAAACCATAAAAAACGCGAAATCCTCCGGATATGTCAAGACTTTATTAGGGAGAACCCGCCACATTCCCGAATTGCAGTCTTCCAACCATAACACACGCGCTTCGGGTGAGAGAATCGCGAAAAACACCCCCATTCAAGGAACAGCGGCGGATATTATAAAAATCGCTATGGTGCGGGTACACAACCGGTTATCGAATGAAGACGCGGGCGGGCGGCTGATTCTGCAAGTACATGATGAATTGATTGCCGAAGCCCCTGAAAAATTCGCCTCAAATACCGCCTCCGTTTTAAGCGAAGAAATGGTTGCCGCCGGAAAAAAACTCAACATGGAACTGACCGTTGATGTCAAAACAGGGAAATCTTGGTATGAAACACACTGATATTGGCAAAATTCTTCAAATGGAGCGGATTTGTTTTGACGAGCCGTGGTTGTCTGTCAGCCCCGAATCAATCTTGATTGTTGAAAATTACGGCTATGCCGTCGGGAGCGAAAATGAACTTCACCGAATCGCCGTTTTGCCGGAATTTCGCGGTCGGGGATTGGCTTTTTCACTTATGCAGCGGTTCCTTGCGGCGTGCAATAACGAGGTGTTTTTAGAAGTTGCTTCTCAAAACATTCATGCGATTAGACTGTATGAAAAATGCGGATTTACCGAAATTTCCCGCCGCAGGAATTATTATAAAAACGATGACTGTATTGTGATGAGGAAATTTTGAGGCGGTTTTACACTGCGTTTCCCCCTGATTTTTCAATCGGGGGAATTTTTTTATAAAAATCAAAATAATTGTTGATTTTTCACAAAATCTATAGTATAATTAATTTTATCTTGTATTAAATCTATCTAATATTGGGAGGACTTATGAAATCTTACAAAAGCGCAAACATACGGAACATTGCTTTAACCGGTCACGGCGGCAGCGGGAAGACCACCTTGGCGGAAGCACTTTTATTCAAAAGCGGCGGCTGTGAAAGAATGGGAAAAATCACTGACGGGAATACCGTTTTCGACTATGACCCCGATGAAATCAAGCGGAAAATTTCTTTGAGCACCTCCCTCGGATTTACCGAATGGAAAGGGCGTAAAATCAATATTATGGACACGCCCGGGCAGTTTGACTTTATTGGGGGAATGTCCGAGGGTGTTCGCGCCGCTGAAACGGTAATCATCACACTCACCGCGAAAGACGGTGTTCAGGTGGGGACGATTAAAGCGTATAACGAAGCGGTTAAACAAAATAAAGGAAGGGTCTTTGTTATAACCAAAGGTGATGAGGAAAACGCCGACTTCAACAAAGCATTGGCGGGATTGAAAGACCAGTTTGGCGGGGAAGTCTGTGACCTCTCCGACCGCGACACGCTGTCGGAACTGATTGCGGGAACAGACGAAACGCTCATGGAAAAATATCTTGAAACAATGGAACTCTCGGACGAGGAGTTCGCGAAAGGGCTGACCGTTGCGTTGGCGCAAGGAGATGTCGCTCCGGTAATTGCTGTCACGGCGACTTCGGGCGACGGTGTAGAAGCACTGCTTAATTTAATCGGAGACTCGTTCCCCTCTCCCGCAGATATAGAGGGTGAACCGACTGCCGACGGTAAAAAAATTAAATATGATGAATCGGCACCGCTGTCTGCGTTTGTGTTTAAAACCATCGCCGACCCGTTTGTAGGTAAGATGAGTTTTGTGAAAATCATCACAGGTTCGCTTAACCCGAAAACTGAACCCACCAATTCGAGAACAGGGGAAATTGAGCGATTCGGGAAACTTCTTGCAGTCAAAGGAAAAAAGCAGGAAGATTTAACCGAAGCGTTCGCGGGGGATATCGTAACCATTACCAAACTCTCGGCGACGACCGGCGACGCTCTTTGTGCTGCCGGAAAAACGCAGGAATTCGCTCAGATTGAATTCCCGGTCGCTTGTTTCTTTCAAGCCGTTTCGGCGAAAGGAAAAGGCGATGAAGCGAAAATCAGCGGTGCGATTCGAAAAATCCTGGAGGAAGACAAGGTTTTGAGTTATGTCAACAATTCCGAAACCCGCCAGCGCGTCATCGGCGGATTGGGTGACCAGCACCTTGATGTCACCATCAGTAAAATGAAAACCAAGTTCGGGGTTGACGTTGAATTAAGTCCGCCAATCATCGCTTACAGAGAAACAATTCGCAAAAAGGTGACGAATATAGAAGGCAAACACAAGAAACAATCGGGCGGCGCGGGTCAGTTCGGTGTTGTTGTAATGGAGTTTGAACCTCACGGCGAAGATGAACTCGTCTTCCAGGAAAGAGTGGTGGGCGGCAGTGTGCCGAAACAATTCTTCCCCGCAGTCGAAAAAGGCTTGAAAGAAAGCGTCCTGCACGGCGTAGTCGCGGGCTATCCCGTTGTACGGCTTAAAGCGACTTTAGTTGACGGAAAATACCATCCGGTCGACAGTAAAGAAGTCGCGTTTGTGCAAGCGGCGAGACTAGCGTTCAAAGCGGGCATGAAAGAAGCGACTCCCTGTTTGTTAGAGCCGATTCTCTCAATGAAAATTTTGGTCGGTAACGAAAACACCGGCGATGTCATGGGAATCGTTAATAAACGCCGCGGTGCCGTGTTGGGAACGAATCCGGTAGGAAACAAAATGACCGAAATCGAAGCCGAAATGCCTCAGTCCGAAACAACCGACTTCGCGCTTGTCATTTTGCAAATGACAAAAGGACTCGGCAGTTTCACACAAGAATTTGCGCGGTATCAGGAACTCCCGCAAATGCTTGAAGCGGAAGTGATTGCGAAAGCACCTAAATTCAGTGAAATAGACGGGTGAGGTATAATAAATGGCTTTATCAGAAAAAAGAGCGAGGCGGGCGCTTGCGGTCAAGCGGGCAAAACGCAACAGAATGTTAATCATACTTGCCTGTGTGTTAACCGTAGCGGGAATTGCGGCGTTTTTCATTGTTCAGAATGTTCTGCGCGGTGAAGCCGAAGTCTACAGTGCCGGCGGAATATCAGTCAAACTGTATGATAAAAACGGTACGTTCACGGCGGCTCTTTCGCATAACAAGAGTAAGAGCGGCACCTATACAAGAGCATTTGAGGACGGTGAAGTGAAAATCTCGTTTAAAGTGGGCGGAAGTACAAATGTAGGCAGAATTGTAAACGGATTGTTACATCTCCCCGATGAATGGGACGATGGTCACGGTCATTCAAGTGTGCTGCCGTTCGCCGAAGACGGCTCGATTGAAGTTCCCGCCGGAAGTTGTTGTTAGTCAAACAAGAGCAGAGCAAATTCCGCAGAGCGGGCTTTGCCCGTTCGGAGGAATTGCGTAGCTTGCCGTTATGAAGTCAAACAAGAGCGGGAAAATCTAACCAAATAAACATAAAGGGCGAGGGAAACTCGCCCTTTAACACACGATTTCTACAGAATTTTAATAAAAAGGAGAAGTATCAATGACAGGGAAATGTCTTATTATCGGTGCGGGCGGTGTCGCTTCGGTCGCCGTTCACAAGTGCTGTCAAAACAGTGACGTTTTCAAGGAAATCATGGTTGCGTCCCGCACAAAATCCAAATGTGACGTACTCAAGGAAAAATTGCAAGGAACAACTAAAACCAAAATCCAAACCGCGCAAGTCAACGCAGACAATGTTGAGGAAATCATCGCGCTGATTCATGTGTTCAAGCCCGATGTGGTACTGAATCTCGCACTTCCGTATCAGGATTTAACGATTATGGAGGCTTGCTTGGCAACGAAAACGCATTATGTGGATACCGCCAATTACGAGCCGCCGGAAACCGCCAAATTTGAGTATAAGTGGCAGTGGGAATACCACGATAAGTTCAGACAAGCGGGAATCACCGCGCTTCTCGGGAGCGGATTCGACCCCGGTGTTACCGGTGTGTTCTGCGCGTATGCAATGAAACATTATTTCGATACAATCGAAATGATTGATATTCTTGACTGTAACGGCGGCGACCACGGTTATCCTTTCGCGACCAACTTCAACCCGGAAATCAACATTCGAGAAGTTTCGGCAAACGGGCGTTATTGGCAAGAGGGACGCTGGGTGGAAACAGCTCCCATGGAAATCAAACGGGCATACGACTTTAAGGGGGTCGGGAAAAAGGAGATGTACCTCCTCTATCATGAGGAGTTGGAATCGCTTGCGAAAAATATCAACGGTATAAAAAAAATCCGCTTTTTCATGACGTTCGGTCAAAGCTATCTCACCCACCTGAAATGCCTTGAAAATGTCGGAATGACTTCGATTGAACCGATTATGTTTGAGGGGAGGAAAATCATCCCGCTGCAATTCCTGAAAACGGTTTTACCCGACCCCGCTTCTTTAGGCGAACGCACAATCGGAAAGACGAATATCGGTTGTATCCTGCAGGGAGTTAAAGACGGAAAGCCCGTCAAATACTATGTATACAACATCTGCGACCATCAGGAATGTTATAAAGAAGTGGGCTCACAGGCGATTTCCTACACCACCGGCGTTCCCGCCATGATTGGCGCGATGATGATAATGACGAGACAGTGGAACAAATCCGGCGTGTTTAACATTGAGGAATTCGACCCCGACCCGTTTATGGACGCACTGAATCAATGGGGGTTGCCGTGGTTGGAAGATTTTGAACCGGTGTTGGTGGAGTGAATTGTAAACCCCGTGTAAAACTTTACAAAGATTTTACACAAAACTTTACACATTTTTTACAAAATTGTTGACTTTACTCTTTTTTTGCGATACAATAAAAATGATATTGCCGAAAAGGCGATGAATAAGGAGTAAAGAGTTATGTCTAAAGATGTTATCATGCAAGTCGTCACGGTAATAGGCGGTTTGGCCCTGTTCCTTTACGGAATGAAGCTTATGTCAGGCAGTTTGGAAGCCGCGGCGGGTTCCAGATTCAAGAACATACTCAACTGGGTGACAAAAAACCGTTTTGTGGGCGTAGCGACCGGCGCGTTTATTACGGCGGTGATTCAAAGCTCTTCGGCGACCACGGTAATGGTCGTTGGGTTGGTTAATTCGGGACTGTTGAAATTAGCACAGGCGGTCAGCGTTGTTATGGGTGCGAACATCGGTACAACCATCACCGGTCTGATTATCGCCCTGAAAGTCAATGATATTGCCCCGGTTGCCATCGCAATCGGCGTATTTGTCATTATGGGCGCCAAGAAAGACAGAACAAGGCATACCGGACAGATTATCGCCGGACTCGGCATTCTTTTCCTCGGCATGAATACCATGAGCGGCATTTTGAAACCGCTCGCGGGTACCGAAGCCGCCGCGAACATACTGTCAAGCATCGAAAATCCGTTAATCGGAATACTTATCGGGCTTGCGATGACCGCAATCGTCCAAAGCTCGTCCGCGACAACCGGTACGGTGATTATGCTCGGCGGAACAGGACTGCTTCCCCTGCATATCGGAATATTTATTATATTCGGCGCAGAAATCGGTACCTGTGTTACCTCGTTGCTCGCGTCAATCGGCGCGTCAAAATCGGCAAGACAAGTGTCTATCATTCACTTTTCGTTTAATATTGTCGGTACCCTTCTCTTTTCGGCGATTACGCTTATACCGCCGGGGGCATTATCCGAAAAACCGTATCTGGTTTTTCTCGGAAACTTAATCGAAAACGATGTCGGCAAACAATTGGCAATTGCTCACATTATATTCAATGCGTCAACCGCTTTAATTTTACTGCCGTTTATAAAGTATCTTGTCAAGTGGGCGAATTTGATTATCCCGTTGAAAGAAGACGAGGGTCTTTCGAGCAAACGGCTTATTTACGTAAACGAACAAGTTTTCAGTATGCCGCATATCGCTGTCCAACAAACCCGGCTTGAAGTGGAGCGTATGGCAGGTTTAGCACTTGACAACTATAAACTTTCGGTCGATATGTTCCTCAACAGAAACACTAAAAATGTTGATAAAATTAAGAAGAATGAAGAAATCATCAACTTCCTGAATCATGAACTCACAAAATATTTAGTCAAAGTCAACGCGCTGAAATTGGAAGGAGATGACCGTAAATTAATCGGCTCTCTGTTCCATATTGTGAATGATATTGAACGAATCGGCGACCATGCCGAAAATATCATGGAATTCAGTCTTCCGTTTATCGAAGAGAAAAAGATGTTCTCGCAAGAAGCGGTTGACGAACTTAAGAACCTTACCAAAGATGTTGAACACGTGATTCAGAGTTCGATTGAGTATTTAAAAGCGCACACTTATAATCAAGCGGAAATTGACCGAATTGATGCGAGAGAAGAAGAAGTCGATGAAGCGGTTGAGCAATTCAAAGACAATCACATTGAACGTCTTAACGAGGGTGTCTGCACCCCGACTTCGGGAATGTTGTTTGTCAATATGCTGTCGGATTTAGAAAGAATTTCCGACCATGCCAACAACATTGTGACTTCTCTTCACACGAAGAAAACAGTTACAAATTAATAGGGTTTTATGGGAACAGCGGACAGTTGATTTTGAATTGTCCGCTGTTATTTTTTTATTTTCTAAAAAATAATCCGACACTTTGCATATCTCAATCGTGTTATTATCAGAGGGGAGGAAAAAAGTCATGACTGTACTATCACTCAACGCACTCAACACAGAAAACACAAAAAACTTTAAAGATTCTATAGAAAAAATCTACCAACGCCACGTTAAGACTGTCTATCGGGTGTGTTTTACCTACATGAAAAACGCCGCCGATACCGAAGACGCGACCGCCGATACATTCGTGAAACTGCTCAAATCCCGCCCCGCTTTCACGAATGAGGAACATGAAAAGGCTTGGCTGATTCGCACAGCGGGCAATGTCTGTAAAGACAAACTCAAGCATTGGTGGCGAAATCGTGAAGATATAGACAGCTATTCCCAACTGCCCGCGCCTCTGAAAACAGAGTCAGGCGAACCGGATGTCACAGAGGCGGTGCTGAACCTTCCCGATAAGTACAAGACGGTCGTTTACCTGTATTATTACGAGGGGTACACCACCGTTGAGATTTCTAAGACTTTGAAAAAACCGCAATCCACCATACGCAATTATCTGCATGAAGCGAGAAACTTATTGAAAGAGAGGTTAGGGGATTATGAATCATAAAATCGCGCAATCGTTGCAAAAAATACAACCTACACCCGAAACGGAAGAACGGATTTTCCGTGAAGTCGTCAATCGGGCAGCAGGTTCAGAAAATCAAAGAAAGGGAAATGTTATGCAAAAAAATATCATATGGCTTTCGGGAGCCGTAGCGGCTTGTGTCGTTATCGCAACATCGGTGATTATGCTGCCGAATATGCTCGAAAAAAAACCAATCTCCATCATCGTCCCTCCGTCTGCCGTCGGAACCAAAGAAACCATTGTTGCTATTTTGCCTTCGCCCCCCGCGCTTGATGAATATAAGGTGTTGAAAACGGAAAATCCCGACACAGTCGGATATATCAGAATCGGAACTACCAAAATCAATTATCCGGTTGTGCAGACCGATAATAATGAATTTTACCTCGACCGCGATTTTAACAAAAATGCTAGTAAAGGCGGCTGGATTTTCGCCGACTATCGAAATAAATTCGATGACGAACTTGCGCTCTCGGAAAACATTTCCGACAATACCATTCTGTACGGTCATAACATTACAACCGGAAGTTTTTTTTCCGCGCTGACCGGTTATTACAGGGATACAATGAACGGAACGCTTGATTTTTACAAAGAAAATCCGGTTATTGAATTCGATACACTGTACGAGAAAGCCGAATGGAAGGTCTTCGCGTGTACGTTATTCAACACACAGGAAGAATACGGTGAAGTCATCAACTATTGGGATTTTCGCGATTTCGCGGAGGAAGACGAATTTCAGGACTATATCAAAACAATAACCGACAGGAGCGTTCTTTCAACCGATGTGGATATTGAATACGGCGACAAACTGCTCACCCTGTCGACTTGTTATTGGCCCTATACAAATATCGACACTCGATTAGTGGTATTCGCCCGGAAAGTTCGTGACGGAGAGCGCAGTGAGGTTAATGTCGGGAAAGCGTTTTATAACGAGGATTTTGTTCGTTTTGAAGAGGAAATCAAGCGGATTGGTCCGACTTAGCCGAGGGATAACCCAAAAAGTCCGTAAAGGGAAACCTTTACGGACTTTTTGCCGGTGATTATCATTATCAAAAACCGCCGTTTCTGTTCACGCCCAACACACCGCCGACCGCTCCGCACAGAATCGCTATAGTAACTTTGCTGAATGTCCCGACCCCTATAGCGGCGGAAACACCTGAAACAGCGGCTGTCCCTTCCGCTCCCGCCGACGGGAACTCGAATCCGCCCAGAAACATTCCGACCAACGCCACCGGAAGCGTGAACAAAAGTGCCGCTTTGATTCCGGTGGCAAGTCCGCCTTGGCGTTTTTTCGCTCCGGCGGCAAACCCTGCAACAATACAGCCGATTCCGAACGCCAAAAGAGAAAAAAATCCGCTTTGTGCGACAGGAATGCCCAACAGAAACACAAAAAGAGAAAAAATAATCAAAGCAACCCCGGACGCAATTGCTCCCAGAACCGCAGAAACGATATAAAACCGAAATTTCCTGTATGATGATGATGATTTTGACTTTTTCACAGCCATAACAATACCCCGTTTCATATTAAATTACTGTCTGTTTAATTATATTAGTGTTTGTACAAAAAAATAACTATTGAATTTTTTAAAAACATATGATATAATAATTAGGATTAACTGTTATAGCATAATGAGGGGAGAAACGATGGCGTTAAGAAGGGTAGTGATGTTCGGTGAAGATACCTTAAGAAAAACAAGCCGTAATATTGAGGTTTTTGACGATAAATTGTGGGTTTTGCTTGATGATATGCAGCAAACGATGGACCAATTCGGAGGAGTGGGGTTAGCATCCCCGCAAGTGGGAATATTAAGACGGGTCATTGTCGTGGAAGACGGTGACAGAAGAGTTGAACTTGTCAACCCTGTTATTACCGCTATGAAAGGTGAACAGCGCGAGATTGAAGGCTGCCTTTCCTCACCCGGAGAATGGGGATATGTTAAAAGACCGGACAGAATCCGCCTGAAAGCTTTCAACCGTTACGGAAAAGAGTTTAATCTTGATGCCGACGGGGTCTTCGCAATTACAATCTGCCACGAAATTGACCACCTTAACGGAATCCTGTTCACCGATATCGCCGACGAAATGGTTGAGGACGAGGAAGAACTCGAAAAAGCAAAACGCGCCAGAAACAGAAAGAAGAAAAAGAAAAAAAGATGAGAATCATATTTATGGGAACGCCCGATTTCGCTGTTCATTCGCTGAATGCGTTAATCGCTCACCAATATGAAATCGCCGCAGTATTCACCCGACCCGACAAACCTCGCGGAAGGGGAAAGAAAATCACATTTTCTCCGGTGAAATCGGCGGCGTTGGCACATGATATTCCGGTTGAACAACCCGCCTCACTCAAAACTTCCGATGTACCGGAAATCCTCAGAGGATATAAACCTGATTGTATCGCGGTCGCCGCTTACGGCATGATTCTGCCGGAGAACGTCTTAACCCTCCCGAAATACGGGTGCTTGAATGTCCACGCGAGTCTGCTCCCGAAATACCGCGGCGCGGCTCCGATTAACCGCTGTATCATGGACGGGGAAACCCGGAGCGGCGTTACCATTATGCAGATGGCGAAAGGACTTGATACGGGTGATATGCTTTTGAGCGAAAAAGTTCCAATCGGTGAAAATATGACCGCCTCGGAACTACACAACATTTTAGCGGAATTAGGCGGGAAACTTCTCGTCAAAACTTTAAACGACATAGAAAAGCTGTCACCGATGAAACAGGACGACTCCGCGTCAACGTATGCCGCCATGCTCACGAAAGCGGAATGTCAAATCGACTTTTCCCGCCCCGTGAAAGAGGTTTATAACTTGATTCGAGGGCTTGCCGATTACCCCTGCGCCTATACTTTCATCGGAAATAAGCGGGTAAAAGTCTACCGGGCCGTAACAGACTTCTCCCAAACGGGCATCGACATGACTTGCGGCGACGGAAAAACAATCACCCTCACCGAAATTCAGCCGGAGGGCAGCAAACGAATGAGGACCTCTGAATTTTTGAAAGGATATAAAGAATAATGTTTTATGAAGAAAATATATGGTTTTTTCTGTGTGTTATCGCGATTCTGCTGTCTTTAATCGCGTCAATCGCGGTGAAAGCAACCTTCAGCAAATATAATAAAAAGCATACCAAAGGCGGTCGAACCGCCGCCGAAATCGCAAGGGAAATGCTTGACGACAATGGGCTCTACCATGTTCAGGTGACTCACCAAAGCGGAACGCTTACCGACCATTATGACCCGCGAACCGAAGTTGTCGCGTTGTCAGATGCAGTTCATGATAAAGCGACTGTCGGGGCAATCGGTGTAGCCGCGCACGAAGTCGGTCACGCGATTCAGCACGCGACTGACTACACGCCGATTAAGATTCGTCATGCAATATTTCCTGTGGTGAACATCACCTCAAAGTATTGGTATTTTGTTCTGCTTGCCGGAATATTCTTAGAAATGCACGGGCTTGTCATGCTGGCGATTATTCTCTATGCGGGGGGCGTGCTGTTTCAGTTGGTGACCCTTCCGGTAGAAATCGACGCGAGTGCACGGGCAATGAGGACTTTAACGGTGAAAGGCTATCTTGTCGGCGATGAACTCGATGGTGCACGGAAAACGCTGTGGGCAGCCGCATTCACTTATATCGCCGCATTGATTATGTCTTTAATGCAGTTATTGAGACTACTCGCGAGAGCGCGGCGATAATGAAAAGTGCCAAAACGAATCCGAGAAAAAGCGTCTGCAACCTGCTGTTGAGAATGGAAAAAGGTGCTTACTCACCGATTATACTCGACGGTGAATTAAAAAGCCGCGATTATGACGACAGGGATAAAGCGTTTGTGACCGCGCTGTTCTATGGTGTCACCGAACGTCGGCTCACGCTTGATTATATTATCAACAAGTTCACGGCATCAAAACCACCCGAACAAGAAACACGGACATTACTGAGAATGGCACTCTATCAAATATTGTTCATGGATTCGGTTCCTGAGTCGGCGGCGGTTAACGAATCGGTGGAATTGGCTCAAAAAAGGGCAAAAGGCTATGTAAACGCCGTTTTACGAAACTTTTTACGCAACGGGAAGGACTTAATTAATGAGGAGTTAACGGCAAATCTTTCTTTAAAATTTTCCTGCCCCGAATGGCTTATCGAAAAATGGCAGAGCGAATACGGCGAAGAGGCTCTGTTGCAAATTCTCGAAACAAGTTTGAAAAAGCCGCCGACTTTTGAGCGCGACGGCTATATTCAAGACTTGTCTTGCCGGGAGGCTTGCGAACACCTGAACCCTCAATCGGGTGAAACAATTATTGATTTATGTGCCGCGCCGGGCGGGAAAAGCTTTACAATCGCGCAACTGATGAACAACACGGGTCGTATCATCAGTTGCGATATAAACAGAAAGAAATTAGCGATTGTTGCAAACGGAGCGAAAAAACTTTGTTTGAGCATTATCGAAACCCATGTGAATGACGCGAAAGTGTTCAACCCCGAATTCCCTGCCGCCGACCGGGTTTTGTGCGATGTACCGTGTTCGGGATTGGGGGTTATTCGCAGAAAGCCGGAAATCAAATATAAGAATCCCGCTGATTTTGACGGTCTTCCCGCAGTGCAGTTACAGATTCTCAAAACCGGTGCGATGTATGTCAAAGAGTCGGGCACACTGATGTATTCGACTTGTACGTTGAGCCGTGCCGAAAATGATGATGTGGTTGAACGCTTTATAACCCGGTATAAACAATTCGATTTGATTGACAAGAAAACGGTCATCCCGTCCGAAAATGGCGGCGACGGATTCTTTACGGCACTCTTTAAGAAAACGCAGAAAATATGATGATTGATATATTATCTCTGACAACAGACGAATTAACGCTTGAGATGAATTCGCTCAAACAACCGAAATACAGGGCAAAACAAATTTTTGAGTGGCTTCACAAGAAAAAAGTGTCGAGTTTTGCGGAAATGACTGATACTCCTGCACAATTGAGAGAAGTTCTTGAAGCGAACTTTTGTATAAAGTCACTGAATATACAAAAAACGCTTGTATCAGGCAGGCAGGATACGGTAAAATATCTGTACGGTTTGAATGACGGAAACAAAATCGAAACGGTTTTTATGTCTCACAAACACGGAAACAGCTTGTGCATTTCCTCACAAGTCGGGTGCAAGATGGCGTGCCGATTCTGCGCCTCGGGCATAGCGGGCTTTGAGCGAAATCTCACCGTTTCGGAGATGCTTTTACAGATATACACTTCAGAAAATGTCGGCAAAAAAATACACAGTGTAGTCATCATGGGGGTCGGCGAACCGCTCGATAATTTCGATAACGTCATCAAATTTCTGCGGATTTTGGAATCACCCAACGGTCATAACATGAGTCTTCGGCATATTTCGCTCTCAACCTGCGGATTATCCGACAAAATAGACGAACTCCGAAAACTCCGGCTGGGGTTGACGTTGTCGGTATCGCTCCATGCGGTGACAGATGAAGAAAGGTCGGCGATTATGCCGGTCAACCGAAGGTTTAATTTAGAAAGACTTTTGACTTCCTGCGCCGAATATTACGAACATACCGGTCGCAGAATCAGCTTTGAGTATGCGTTGATTCATCGGGTCAATGACAGCGGGGTGCACGCCGAAAGGCTCGCGAAATTGCTTTTGCGAAAAATGCCGCGCGGGGCGTTTCATGTGAATTTGATTCCGGTAAATGAAATAGATGAAACGAAGTTCAAAAAAAGCAATCACACAAGGGAATTCGCCGGATTTCTCGAAAAAATGGGCGTAACCGCGACCGTTCGCAGAACCATGGGTGCGGATATAGAAGCTGCCTGCGGACAACTGAGGCGCGGTTAGGAACAGTTAAAAAATATTAAGGATAAAAAATATGAGGTTTTTTTCAAAGACGGACATAGGGACGAAACGAGCAGAAAATCAAGACAGGATTTGGACCGGCGCGCTTTCCGAAACCGCTTGCGCCGTCATTCTCTGTGACGGAATGGGCGGCGAAAACGCCGGAAGCCGCGCGAGTCAAGTCACGGTTGATTTTATTACAGACAGATTCAAAAAAGGGTTCCGTGAAGACAGCCCGGATGATGAAACCGCCTCCGGTACGGGAAGCGTTAACCGCAACACGATTCGCAACCTGATGATAACCTCACTAATCGCGGCGAATTCGCAGTTTTTCGGGGAAGCAGC
>Ga0082212_10006796_pt1 | contig 15270 bp, 12 predicted proteins | sample TergutNt197P3_FD_71548 | JGI IMG/M metagenome (GOLD analysis project Ga0082212, IMG submission 71548) | Neocapritermes taracua P3 segment gut microbial communities from Petit-Saut dam, French Guiana - Nt197 P3 | ecosystem: Host-associated > Arthropoda: Insects > Digestive system > Gut ...
AAATTAAACCGGTCGAAATACGAAGGTTTGACCTTCAGAACAAGTCAAGTGTCAAACGAAATCTGACGTTAGCGGCATATATTGAGCCGGCTTTGGCACGCCCCGCCGATATTTCCGCCCATCCGGCGTTCATGGATTTGTTTATTAAGCTGTCCTGCGACGAATCGGAAAAACTGATATTCGCTGCAAGAAAAGAACGGGATTCCAACAACGAAACAGTTATGGCAATCGGGTTTGTTCACCCTGAGGATTTCACCTTTTCTTTCAATAGGGAGGCTGTAATCGACCGTAACGGAGGAATATTCTCCTGCCTTGAAAAAGCACGAGACCGCTCAACCTCCACGCTTGACATCCCCGCGCCTTGCATTTTCATCAAAACAGATTTTGCTTTAGATGCCCACGGGAAAAAGACAGCGTATTTATTTACCTGTTATGGAGATTCCGTACAGGAGGTCACCGATTTAGCGCGTGAAGTACGGTCTAATCACAAAAAACGTAAACTCGAACCGTCTGAGGAAATCATTTCGCCGCTTGTCGCTGATACAATTTACGGGAGAATCACAAGAAGGGTGCTCGGAAATATCATATACGCACCGCAGATTAATAAATCGGCAGTCACAGCGAATACGCTTGATATCCGAGTTTTATGGAAATATGGTATTTCGGGAGATGTTCCCATAGTTTTGTACGAACCTGACGAACCGACGCAAACACTTGACGCGGTAGATTCAGTCATTGAAATGAAGAAAGCGTTGTCATTATGTCAAATCGAATTTGATTTGGTCATGTTGTCCGAAAATCCGAAACAACAAGGGTTGTACGAGGAATTACGCAGGGAAATCAATACCGAGGTCTTCTTTATTGATAAAAACACAATCCCTACCCAAGACCTCAACCTGATTCAAGCAGCGGCGGTACTGACTTTCCATCCGAGTGAAATGCTGCAACCTATTAAAAATATCGTAAAAGTTCCCGTTCAAATTTTGGATTTAAACAAAAGTCGGCCAAATAAAACGGTATGTTCATCAGATATGAGCAAATATGTCGTTGATGAATCGCCGGAACTTCCGTGGTGTAATGTCGTCGCCAATTCACGTTTCGGAACTTTGGTGTCGGACAAGTCGTTGGGATTTACCTGGGCACTCAACAGCCGGGAAAACAAGCTTACTCCATGGGAAAACGACCTGCGTGCCGATAACCGCGGGGAATTGCTGGTTATGAAGTTTGACGACTATAAAACAACAAAATCATGCGCGCCCAAACTCTACGATTTGATTGATGGTTCAAGAGCAATTTTTTCTCCGAACGCCGCTGATTATTCGGGTATAGTAAAAGAGATTGAAGTCAATACTTCTGTTCGGGTTTATGAACGTGGAATGGGTAAGCGTGTCGTTTTGGAACTCACCAACACTTCTAAAACCTCAAAACAAGTCGAAATCGCTTATTATACTGAACCTGTACTGGGTGTGAATCAACATTCGGTAAGTGCGCGGCTGCTTAAACCGGAAGTAATCGGAAATACACTCGTTATGCGAAATCCGTCGAACAATTCACTGAGCGGAGCCATGACCGTTTCGTCTGACAAAAAAGCCCGGTTCCTCACCAAGAAAACAGCGTTTTGGGCAGGAAACTGGGGAGAAACTTTCAAACCGTGGGACGATTGGGGAGGACCGATTATCGGCGCGGTCATCGTCCGAATTGATTTGCCTCCGCGCCGAACCGAAAAAATTAAGTTTATTCTTTCGTTTACGCAGAATATGGACGACCCTTTGTCTATGGAAAAGGCGTTGAAACGAAGAAAAAGCACAGTTCAATTACCGACAAAAGAAATCAGTTCCGGCAATCCGGAACTTGACGCTTTGTATAAGTACTGGCTCCCCTGGCAGGTTATCGGTTGCAGAATGTGGGCACGGACGGGATTCTATCAAAATTCCGGCGCGTATGGGTTCCGTGACCAGTTACAGGATTGTCTTGCCGCGATGTTAATTAAACCGGAAATCGCGAAAAGACAGATTCTGCGTTGCTGTTGTGCGCAATTTCCGGAGGGTGACGTACTTCACTGGTGGCATGACCTAAAAACGACTCGAAAAGGAGTCCGCACCCGGTATTCCGATGACTTGCTCTGGCTTCCTTATGTTTTGTCGGATTATATCGCCCATACAAAAGACAAGGGTGTTTTAGGAATAAAACTACGCTATTCCACTACACCGCTCCTTGCGGAACACGAACACGAACGATACAGCGAAGTCGGGGTTTCAGATTTCCGTGAAACCACCTATCAACACGCCAAGCGCGCGCTTGAAAAGGGTTACAACAAGGATTCCGACAGCGAACGCGAACTGCTTTTAATCGGCGGCGGCGACTGGTGCGACGGTTACAACCGAGTCGGCGCGGACGGAAAAGGGGAGAGTGTATGGCTTTGTATGTTCTACGCGCTGACTGCCAAGAAGTTCACTAAAGTTGCTATGCTTGCCGGTGATGTGGATTATGCTGTTGAGTTAGAAAACCGCGCCGCAAAACTAATTAAAGCGGTTGATGAATTAGCGTGGGATGGAGAGTATTACCTCAGAGCGTTCTACGATAACGGTTCCGCTATGGGCGGCAGGGACTCCGACAAGTGCAGGATTGATTTACTCCCGCAAGCGTTCAGTGTGTTAGCGGGAATGCCGAATCATGAACGTGTTTCGGAAGCGGTCAACAGCGCGCTCCGTGAACTGTACGATTCCGGAAATCGCATCATCAAACTGTTTACGCCTCCTTTTGACCGGGACAATCCGTCCGACCCCGACCCGGGGTACGTTATGAGCTATCCCGGTGGGGTTCGAGAAAACGGAGGGCAATACACCCATGCGGCAGTGTGGTTGGTTCTTGCTTGCCACAAATTAGGGCTTGAAGATAAGGCAGTTGAGTTGCTCAACGCGCTGTCCCCGATGAACCGCCCGAAGGAATATAAGACCGAACCGTACTACCTCGCCGCCGATATTTATACGAGTCCTAAGGCGTACGGCAGAGGCGGGTGGTCGATTTATACCGGTGCGGCCGGTTGGTATTATAAAGTTTTGAGTGAGATTTACGGAGGAAAAGAAGGGACTTAACAACCCAAACCGGACACGGTTATTCAGACGGTGTCCGGTTAATCGTTAAACCGTAAATTCTCCTTTAATCGTTAATACAATCGCTGTTATGATTCCCGCGAGAAATAATAACAAAACCGAAATATTCAAGGTTGGTTCGCTAACGGGAATCAACCCTTGTCGGGTTAATTCAAACAGATAAGATTTCCCTATGTCGAATGAATTGTTAAGCATATGCAATAAAATCGCCGGTTTGACCGAGTTGGCTTTGACTGCTGTAATTCCGAGGATAACACCGGCTACAGCGGCATAGAGAAATTGGGTGAGGTTTCCGTGGAAAACCCCGAAAAGAACAGCAGTTATGATAATCGCAGGGCGGTCGCCTAATTTTCTGAGCGGTTTCAGCAGTATATGCCGAAATATTATTTCTTCAGCAAGCGGTGCGACAATTCCCGCAAAGAAAAGAAATATCAGCCATTGACTCAGACTTTCGGGCGCGATATTCTCAAAAACATTTCTAAGTCCGTCGGTACCGAACATTTCGGTGAACAAGTCCGCGATTGCGTGACTGATTAACAGCGCGGCTGTAATCAGTGCGTACATAGAAATAAAAATCGGAAAGACCAACCCACGTTTAAACCGAGGAGCGGGGAAAAAATCGGCGGACGGCACGTAACGACTTAAAGCGGCGCCGAGAATCACAAGCCACGGCACGTAAGCGATGATATCGTTGACTGCCCACATTAAAATATAATTCTCTCCTGCGCCTTTGAACGAGGAGTAAAGCAAGACGGCTAAAAAAAATCTTGTTATATAAACACCGATGAGCGATAAAGCAGTTACCGCAAGAAGTTTACCGTTCGTGTTTTCGGAATTTGATTCATGGTTCATGATAAAATGCCTGCAATCAGCGAGCTGATAATTCCGCCCGCGAATCGGTCAACCGTCAGGAGCGTCATGATAATGACCGGAATGCTTGTGAAGAACATCAACGTCTTTTTCTTCGCGCTTATTTCGGTGAACAGGTTTTCCGCCTTATATGATTTCAGTCGGGTTAACTTTTTTATTGCGAGCGCGATTCCCGCGATAATCAGCCCGAAGAATAGCGCGATAAACATTCCGAAAACCGCTAATACCATGGTTGATTCTTCATGCACCGATTGGCTTTTATTAAACAAATAATTGCTTATCGTTTCGGTCGATATAAACAGCATGATGATTCCCGCAATCGAATTAAACAAAGCGTGCAGAATGGTAGATACTAAAATTGAACCGGTCTGGAGCGTGATATAAGCAAATACAATCCCCAATACAAACGCGTAGAAAAACTGTTGGAAATTTCCGTGCATGATTCCGAAGAGAAACCCCGATATGATAATCGCGAAACCGTTTCCGTAGGGTTTCAGCGCGCTGAAAATAATTCCCCTGCAAAACAATTCCTCAAAAATTGCGGCGGCGAATACCATATAAACAAACAATACCAACCCGCAGACAATATTCGGCGGAATCAGGCTGTTCATTGTCCCGAACGAGCGTTCAAATGTTTCCTGTTGTTCGGCGGTGCTGATGTTCTGTACGAATTTCGTGACGAGCCACGCGATTAAAAGCGCAATCAGGTTGGTCATCTGACCCAACCCATACACGGTCGGAAAATTTCCGATTGCTTTAATTAATCGCGGCGGCTTTTGATACAAGGCGGGGAACTTTTTCTGATTCTCCCCCCTTAATATGAATATCGCGGCGGTAATGGGTATAAAGTACAGGAATATTGCCGAAAACGTCAATATTAAAATATACCCCTCTGTTGTTTCGGATTGAAACCCAATCCTATTGATAAGTGTTGAGCAAATAATCCCGCTTATAAAGAAGATAGTCATGACAAATCCGATTTTAATGCAGATGTTCTTATATGATTTTATTTTGTCCATTATTTCAACCTTTTTCTTTAATTTTTTATCAACAATGATGAAGTATTTGTTCACAAATTCGACCATTTGTGCTCAATCCGCATTTCTCACAATCGGGTTTACGTGCTTTGCAAACCTCTCTTCCGTGAAGAACAAGGCGGTGACAGAAATGCAGACTTTCTTCAGGCGGGAGTTGTTCACGCAATGACATTTCGACTTTGAAAGCATTCTTGCCGGAAACCAATCCCAATCGGTTAGACAAGCGTATGACATGAGTGTCTGCTACAACGGCAGGAAACCCGTACAATTCCCCGAGTATCAGGTTGGCGGTTTTCCGCCCCACTCCCGGAAGTTCTAACAGTGAATCCATGTTATCGGGAATTACACCGCCGTGATTTTCAAGTAAAGACGCACAAATTTCTTTGATATCCGCCGCTTTGGTTTTGTAGAGTCCGCAGGATTTTATGATGTTTTCTATATCAGCGACATTAGCATTTGCGAAGTCTGCGATTGTGCGAAACGCTGCGAATAGTTGCGGAGTTACAATGTTAACCCGTTTGTCGGTACACTGAGCGGACAAGCGGGTTGCGATGAGCAGTTCATGCGGAGTTGAACGTGAATAGTTGAGTTCACAGCGGGGGGAGGGATATAAGCGTTTCAGCGTTCGGATGATTGTGTTAATTCGAGTCATACAAACTTAACTGCGGTACCGTAAGCGATACATTCCACCGCGCCGTCGGTAATTGAAGCGGTTTCTATACGTACATTGATAATTCCGTCCGCGTGATGTTTCTGCGCGTCATCCATCATTCTTTGTGTAGCGATTGCACGCGATTCATTAAGCATTTCGGTATAACCCTTGAGTTCACCGCCGATAATCGTTTTAAATCCCGCCGCGATATCTCGCCCGATGTGCTTGCTCTGGACAACGCTTCCTTTCACTAAAGTAATCGTCTTCAAGTTCTGTCCTGTGATAAAATCTGTGTTTACCAATACCATAATAAAATCTCCTCAATCATATAATAATTTAATTCTGCCCACGGTCGTGCGACGGTGAGAATTAATACTTAAACATACTGCCCCCGATAAACTCCCGAACAAGCGAATCCTTAGGAATTCCGTCCAAACCCACGCTAGCGAGTTCTTCAAGGACTATTACCATGTCCTGAACCTTGTCAAGACTGCATGAGTCACGGAGTTCTTCTAATTCCTTAATAATGAAGTCCTTATATGCCGCCGCTTCATAAGCAAGAAAAGTGTCTATGTCGTGTTCGGCGTAGCATTTATGGGGAGCGATATACTTCTCTTCGCCGACCTGCACTTTTTCAAAAAAAGCAATCGTTTGAGCGGCTTGTCTGTTACGGAACAACTTATCGCGCACTAACCGCCGCATAAGACGAATCTTTTCCGGATGCAACAAAGCGCCGTCTGAGGTTTTAATTCGAGTACGGACGCTGACATAAACACCGGAAGACACTTCGGTAAACTTACCGGTCACTTCAGGGTTAAGCGAGTGAATTCCCTCTAAAATAACCATTTCATGTTCACCCCGGCGGAATTTCTCGCCTTTAAGCTGACGTTGATTAGCGAAGTCAAACACCGGCAGGGTGAATTCCTCACATTCCCACAACTTTTCCATATGCTCGTTGAGTAAATCCATATCAAGCCGCTTGGGGGATTCATAATCAATCGAGCCGTCGGGTTCACGTTCGTTACGCGGGTCGTCAACCGACAGGAAGTAATTATCCATAGACATCGCGTATGTTTTAATGCCCATTTCACAAAGTTGCTCACGAATCCGGAAAGCTGTAGTAGTCTTCCCCGAACCTGACGGTCCCGAAAGCAGAATCAGCGGTCTTTCGGACTCCTGCTCGGCTAAGAACCTCGCGGTCATTTTTAACTGCCAAAGATACTGCTCCTCCGAATTGGCAATATGCGCCGCCGCGTCAACCGAATTTCTGTTCATTGTAGATGTTGATAATACTCTCATGTGTACCTTCTCCCTTTATTCTTTTATTTAAAATATCTTTTTGAAATCTCATCAAATCGCGCAATATACTCATAAGGATATTTGCAATTATAGTGTTTTATCATTTTACCGGACTCTGTAATCATCCGTGTCGCTCCGCCACACCCCGCCGCAAGAACCGTTGAACTTTCCTCCATCATGTAGATATTATACAAACACATTTTGTCAGACTTTCGAGTATAACCAATGTTATCGCCCCCGGATTCACGCAACCGATACAGATAATACGGCTTAAATCCGTGTTTCTTCAATAACCCGTATGCCGTTTCGGTTAATCCGGTTATACTTGAGTTTAGACGTTCTGCCCCTCTTTTATACGCAAGGCTGTGAACGGTTATATTGTCCGGCTCCAAAGAAATCACCTTGTTAAGACTATCTGAAAAAGCCGTTTCATCTTCACCCGGAAGTCCCGCGATGATATCCATATTTATCACCGGAAATCCGATTTTACCTGCCCTTTCATAAGCAGAAATCACATCAGCGGAAGTGTGACCGCGCCCGACCGTTTTAAGCACCGAATTGTCCATAGATTGCGGGTTAATCGAAATCCGAGTCGCACCGCTGTTTTTGATTGCAAAAAGTACATCATCCGTGAGCGTTTCGGGACGGCCTGCCTCTACTGTATACTCCGCAAGCGGTTTGTTTTGCACGGAAGTGCCGCCTATATCAAAGAATCTGTTGATACTGTCATACAATTCAATTTGGTTTTCCGTCGGCAGAGAAGTCGGCGTTCCTCCGCCGATGTAGATGGTTTCAAGAAACAGCCCGCAATTGCTCGCGTATTCGGCAAGCAGTTTTAACTCCCGGGTAAGCAGTTCCATATATTGCGGAATCAGTTTGCGGGACTTTTCTACCGTTTCGCTGACGAAACTGCAATATCTGCACCGTGAAGGACAAAACGGGATTCCCACATACAAACTGAATCGTTTTTTCTTAACCGGTAAAACGGTGGATTGAAAGTCGATGATTTCGTCTGCCAACGCTAATTTGTCATCGGAAATTCTGAACCCTGATATGTTATCGCGGTTTTCCCTGATAAACCGAATGGGACGAACGCCGGTAAAGATTCCCCACGGCAATTTTGTTCCGGTGATTTCGGAGAGCGCGTCATATAGAATTACACAGGACTTCTGTTTGGACTCAACACTCGCCGAAAGCGCAACCGCTTTTTCGATTGACTGCGGGAGGGTTTTCATATTAAACCCGAATTCGCGTATAATTCTTTCGGCAGCATAACGATAGGGGTGGTTTGTCATTATGCCTTTAGCCCTTTTTTCCTGTATGCGATTATAAATAATACCGCTAAAACCGTTATATTGATTCCCATAATCACGATAGCTTTAATAAAATTTGCCGAAAAATCATTCACAATGACATTTAGCTGCTGTGTATAAAGAATCCCTGCCGCTTTTTCAACCGTTTCATTAAAATTCGCAATCATAGGTGTAAATCCCAGAATTACGGCTATCGGTACCGAAGCACCCGCTGCTGCTTGCTGATTTTTTGACATCAACCCTATCGTTGCACCGAGTGTAACAGAAGAAGAAATACTTATAATCATAACCGTAAAAAATTTAAGAAAATCCGTACTCGTAAAACCGCCTATCAGACCAAAACTCGCCGAGACAACCACACCCGCAAACAGAAGAAATCCTCCTATACCGAGAAGATATTCATATGGTTTCACGCCCGCCATGATAAGAAAACGGAGGCTTTTTTTCTCTATATCTTCCGCGATAATCGCCGCGCTCGACTGTAACATACCAAATCCCGCGAATATAGCACTCATCATGGTTACGAACATATTATCGGGTATATCCTCATTTCCTTTTGCGACAAGTTCTGTCATTATCAGCGCGATAACCGGAAAAATAATAAACGGTAAAAGTGCTATAGGATTTTTAAGCATATCTTTCGCTTGTTTGATAAAAATAGCTTTTATTCTTCTCATTCGAGTTCCACTCCCGTTAATTTGATAAATACAGCTTCTAAATCGGGTACCGTTTTTATTGAATTATACCGTTCGCATATTTCTTTCGGAACACCTTGCTCAACAATTTTTCCTTTATTTAACAATGCCACGTTGTCACACAGTTTCACAGCCTCCTCCATGTTATGTGTAGTTAAAAAGATTGTCGCGCCTTTATCGCGTAAACCGAGAATCAGCTTATGAATTCCCCGCGCGGTTGAAGGGTCTAATCCGCTTGTCGGTTCGTCCAGAAACAGAATTTCGGGCTCATGCAGAATTGCTCGCGCTAATGCTAATCTCTGCCTCATCCCTTTTGAAAGAGAACTAACCGATTTTTTGAAAGAATCGCCCAAACCGACATGATTCAACGCCTCGCGTGATTTTGTACGCGGAATTTTATAGATATCTGCAAAAACATTGAGGTTTTCTAAACAATTAAGCCGTGTGTACAATCCGTCTTCATCCAACATTAATCCGGTTTGAAATGCGTTTGCGCCGAGTTCATATGTTCCGCAGTCCGCGCTTAATTGATTGGTGAGTATATTAATAATCGTTGTCTTTCCCGCACCTGACGGACCGAGTAAACCGAATATCTCCTGCTTCTTGACCTCGAAACTGACATCGTCTAACACCGTCTGCTCTTTAAAGCGTTTTTCAACGCTGTTCATTTTTATCATTATACGATTATTACTCCTTGTCTTAATTCAAAAACGGATTACTGCGCCGCTCTTGAACAAGCGTTGTTTCTTCACCGTGACCGGGTAAAATTCTGTAATCACCCTCCATCGCTTTGATTTTCGCAAGTGATTCCATCTGCTCATCATGACTTCCCGACCAACCGTCAATTCGCCCCACCGAACCGGCAAAAAGCGTATCTCCCGAAAAAATTACATCATCAACCGCATACATCACGCTCCCCCCCGAATGTCCCGGTGTGGCGATTACATGAAACATCAGCGAATCATTGATTTTGACGATTTCTTTGTCTTTCAAAAGAAGAGCGGCTTGACAGGGTTTCCACGTTTCCGGCATAAATGCCGCAAATGATTTTCCTGCGTCGCTCAACATCGGCGCGTCTTTTTCGTGAATGCAAATCGCCGCTCCGGTAGCTTTATTCAAATCTCCTGATGCAGAAGTATGGTCGAAATGCCCGTGGGTCAGTAAAATATGCGTCAGCTTGGCTCCGCCCTCTTCAATTTCAGAAAGGATAAAATCCGCATCCCCGGAAGGGTCAATCACAGCAGCATTCTCCCCGGATGTAACAATATAGGTATTCGTTTGAAACGAATTGTTAATCAGCTTTGTAATAATCATAAAAATGACTCCTTTATTGACTGTTATTGATTCGTTTGACGCTGATAACGCCAGCAATTTGCTTCAGCGTTTTCATGAGCGTTTCGAGTTGGGTCACACTCGCAACTTCAATCGTAAATGAGAAGACGGCATTTCCGCTTTTGATAATGCTTGAATTGCTGCCTGTAATACGGACATTATGGTCTTTCGATATAGTGGCGGTTAAGCTCATCAACATTCCGCTCAGGTCATTCGCGACTACTTCAATCGTGGCGGTATATAAAGTGTGTGCATCATCCGGCCATCTTACCGCAACCACTCTTTCCTTGTCTTCCTCTAACCTCATACGATAAGCGATATTAGGACACCTTTTTTTATGAATGGAAACACCGTAACCTTTGGTAACAAATCCTATTATCTCATCTCCCGGTAAAGGTGAGCAGCAATTAGCAAATTTGGTACGGCAATTCGGATTTTTTTCAACGATGACGCCGGTAGGTTTTGCTTGATTTTTACCGATGTAATTTTCTGTGCTGTTCTCGCTGTAAGGATTTACGGGAGGACGATTACTTTTTTTGTCTAACTCTGCTTTAAACTCGTCCTCAATCCACAAAGCCGCGTCTTCGGTTGATATTCTGCCATAACCGATTGCCGCATAAAAAGCATCAAGATTATGAAAGCGATGATTTTCAGCAAGCACGGTCAAAGTTTCGTCGGTTGCTTGAATTCCTAATCGGCTTATCATACTGTTTACATACGCCCGACCGGAAGAAACATTTTCTTCTTTACGGTTGTGTTTAAGCCAATATCTGATTTTACTTTTAGCCTCATTCGTCTTGACATAACCCAACCAAGAACGGTTAGGACCATAATCGGGAGAATCCGAAAGTTCAATTTCAACCACATCGCCTGTTGATAAAACATGGCTTAAACCGACTTTCTTGCCATGAATTTTCGCACCGGTCATCTTATTTCCGATTTGGGTATGAACCGAATACGCGAAATCAATTACAGTAGATTTTTTCGGAAGATGTTTAACATCGCCCTGCGGAGTAAATACCTCCACATCGTCACCCTCAAAGTTGTTTCTGATAATTCTTTCAAAATGGTCGGCGTCATCCGCTTGCTGTTGCTGTTGTTCTAATAGTTTACGTATAAAATCGAATTTACTTTCAAGCGGGTTTTTAGAAGAAAGACCCGCTTTATACTTCCAGTGAGCAGCAATCCCGAAACGAGCGGTGGTGTGCATTTCATGAGTGCGAATCTGCACCTCAAAAGCCTGTTTTTCTTTTCCTAAAACAACGGTATGAAGTGATTGATACCCATTTATTTTAGGGGTTGAAATATAATCCTTAAAACGACCGGGCAGTACTGTGAACATATCGTGGATTACACCGAGCGCGTTATAACAATCCACAACCGAATTAACAATGACACGAACGGCGTAAAGGTCGAAAATTTCACCTAACCCCCTCACCTTTTCTCCCAAATACATTTTTTTATAAAGGCTGTAAATTCCTTTGACACGTCCCTCAATTATCGGTCGGGGAGACATATCGCTCAACCGTGCGCTAATCTTTTCCGTGACCGTTTCTATCAGGAATCCTCTTTCTTCGCTATGCCGTTTCAGGTCTTCCTCAATTTCTTCATAGGCGGGTTTGTCAAGATAAAGCAGAGATAAATTCTGCATTTCATCTTTTATATGGGCTATCCCCAACCGATGCGCCAACGGTGCGTAAATTGACATGGATTCATGGGCAATTCTGATACACTTTTCCGATGTGAAAGCGTTTAAAGTCCTCATATTATGAAGACGGTCAGCAAGTTTTAAAATAATCACACGAGAATCTTTCGACATGGCAAATAAGATTTTTCGGATATTTTCATTTTTGAGTTCTTCTTCAGTAGAAATTTTCAGTCTTTTCCCGGAAGAGTTTTCGGAGAACTTCATCTTCACTTTTTTGATTTTTGTCACACCGTCAACTAAAGCGGCTACATCCGAACCGAATCGACGTTGCAATTCATCAAGGGAAATATCAGTATCTTCTACTACGTCATGTAACAAGGCGGCGACAAGTGTATCGGTGTCCATAAAGAGCTCTAACAGAATAAAGGCGACGGCAATCGGGTGGCAAATAAACGGCTCGCCTGATTTGCGCTTTTGACCTTTATGAGCCGAATCTGCCAATTCATATGCGTCGATAATCTTCTGCTCGTTATAGTTTTTCCCGGTTTCTCGTACTTTTTCCATCAAAGTATGAATCGTAAATTCGTTCATGATTTTTCCCCCTTTCTCAATTTCATTAACACAGCGGATTTTTCTAAATCCGCCTTTCCCTCCGTTTTGACCGTTCTGACGGTTCCGGTCACAGAGTCGAATTCCACAAGTCCGTTTTCCTGAAACACATCTATGATAATACGGAGCATACAATAGTTGACTCCCGATATAAGTCCTTTTTGAGAAACTTCGTCCATGCAAAAAGAATTCCTGATGATATCATATATTTTTTTCATTTCCGGATTTCCCGGAATGATACGAGGGTATAATTTACTGTCTATTTTTTCCTCTCGCAGGATTTTCTCATAAATATTTTTCGCGAAAAATAGTTTATCCTGAATCTCAAAATCAATACCGGAAAGTCTTATGTCAACAATTTTCGCGTTTATATTTTTACTGCCGTTGTACTCGTTTATGTTGAAATTCACCATTAAATCAACAACATCGCCGACTTTATACCAAAAATCGGCAAAACTGCGATAAAAATCCAGTACTTTAATTTCCCGCCTGTTGTATTCTGCGGTAAAAGAAATATATTTTCCTTCTTTTAGCGGGCGTTTGCTTTTTATCCTGCAACCCGGAAGATAAAATACAGGAACCGGACTCTCCTCCCCGAAAGGTTGTAGCGCATCCAGCTTTTCTACATTTTCGTTTGTGATATCGACCGCGTTCGGTGAAAAATCAGCAACGATTTCCGGCGAGGGCATACTGTCGTAATTTTCTTTAGCATATCGGAACAACTTTTTTTTAAAAGCGGGAATGTTTTTGTCTTCTATCGAAAGTCCTCCCGCGCCGGTATGACCTCCGTATTTAATAAGTAAGTCACCGCAATGCGACAATGCCGCGTGGACTGAAAATCCTTTGACGCTTCTGCAACTTCCTTTAGCGGTCACACCGTCGGAGGTTATAATCGCGCAAGGTTTTCCGAATCGAGTCACCATTCTTGAACAAATAATCCCGATGATTCCGTGGTGCCAATCCTTACCGGTTAAAACTAAAACCCGCTCGTTCAGAACTTCGGGATTCTCTTTCAGATATGTTTCAATTTCAGCGGTTATATAACCCTCTTCTTCGCAGCGACGCCGATTTAACGAATTTAATTCCTCCGCTTTCGCCGTTGCCAACTCTTGATTTTCACAAAGAAACAGTTCAACCGCTTTTCCGGGGTGGGCGAACCGCCCCGCCGCGTTGATTCGCGGACAAAGTACAAATGCGATTGATGCGGAATCCATTCTGCAGACATCCGAAAGTTTTTCGGAAAGTCCGGTCGCTTTCATAAGGCAGTGCAATCCTAAATTTTCCGAACATTCGATATTTTGAAGCCCCAGCGAAACGATATGTCTGTTTTCATCTTTAATGGGGACGATATCGGCAATGGTTCCGATGGCGGCGAAATCACCATACTGCTCTATCACATCAAGTCCGTTGGTTCCCTCCACAGCGGAAATTAATTTCAAAACCACCCCGCACCCCGCTAAATCTTTGAAAGGGTATCCGCAGTCCTTTTGTTTAGGATTGATAATCGCATCGGCAACAGGCAAAGTGTCTGAAACAGTGTGATGGTCTGTTATCACGAGCGAAACGCCCTTTTCTTTGATGAGTTCCGCTTCCGAAAAAGCGTTAACTCCGTTATCAACGGTGATGATTAGTTTCGTTCCGCCGGCAATGATTTTTTCAACGGCGTCGGTATTAAGTCCGTATCCTTCCTCGCGGGATGGGATATACCACTCGACTTCACCGCCGAGTGCGTTCAGATAGCTATACAACATGACTGTCGCAGTGATTCCGTCACAGTCGTAATCGCCGTACACAGTGATTTTCGTCCCGTTGCTCAACGCTTCTTTAATGATTTCCACAGCTTTAGACATATCTTTCATCAAGAACGGGTCATGAAGCTTATCTGCCGAAAAAAAGTCATGAGCGGCATCAACGTCGACGATTCCGCGAACGGCAAGAACATTTTGGGCAAGACACCCCAGTCCCGCGATGACGGGACTGATTGTTTGGGAATCGCCGAATTTGCTGCCGACCTGTTTGACCGTCCATTTTTTCATTAGTAACCATCCATATCCATTTTTTCAAAAGTTTCTTTTTTCGTTCGAATCATGATGCGCGCTTCTCTGTATCTGCCTAAACCGACTACCCAAAGATATTTTGCGGTATCCCCCTTGCAAACCCAAATATTCATACCGTTTTCTTCGGGATTAAAGCTTAGGTTAGGAACCGCTACACGAAATATGCCTTTCATCGTTCGATTATCTTTTGTGTAGCAATACTTGCACAATAAATAAAAATTATTGAATATAAACCCTTTTTCGGATTTCACCCCCCACTCTACTATCTGACACGGAAACTTTTCACCGAGAATTGCCGTGTTGGAATCCAAATAATTCCATTTGTTGGTATCAAGCTTAAACTTACTGTTGATTACTATAACCGCCAAGACCGACGCGACTATTCCGTATATTTGATTAAGCGCGAGCGTTAATAACAACCCGAAACAAAAAAACAAAGTGAACGACCGTATAAGTCTTTTCTCCGTCGTTACCGGGAATAAACAATTGTCCTCTAACTGATGGATGTAAGTATTGTTCAGTTCATATTCTAAATTAAGTGCGTTAACGTGTTTGAGTGATTGATTTTTATTAGGATTGCCTATTCCCGAGATTATTTTTCTGAAAATGATATAAAAAATTATAAAAAATAAACCCTATGTGGAA
>Ga0082212_10006797_pt1 | contig 15270 bp, 14 predicted proteins | sample TergutNt197P3_FD_71548 | JGI IMG/M metagenome (GOLD analysis project Ga0082212, IMG submission 71548) | Neocapritermes taracua P3 segment gut microbial communities from Petit-Saut dam, French Guiana - Nt197 P3 | ecosystem: Host-associated > Arthropoda: Insects > Digestive system > Gut ...
TTTGAGTTGGTCGGTAACGGCATAACCGTCCGGCACCTTTTTGAAATACTTGTTGAGAATTGCTGGCGGCACGCCTTGCAATCGGGCATCGACATAGACCCCACCGACTGCGCCCCCCAGTGCCTTTTCGGAAACGTCGGTCGCAAGCAATCCGCAGTTCCAATTTTTGTAGTCCGCTCCGAAATGCTCCAAGAGCGTGATGATTAACGTGTAAGGTTCTTCGCCGCTGGATGCCGCCGCACACCAAATCCGAAGGTCGTTGTCCCCTTTTGCCTTGTGTTCTTGCACCATCCAGGGCAAAATATCGCTCCTGAAAAAATCGAAGTGGTCCGGCTCACGAAAGAAAAACGTGTGATTCGTCGTGATTTGATTTGCCAGTTCGATAAGGACTTTGCCGGATTTATCGCCAATCAGCAGGTCATAATACTGCTTGAAGTTCTGAAAACCGTGTTCCTTAATCTTCTTTTGGAGCCGCCCCACAACGAGGCTTTTTTTCTGGTCGGAAAGGGTGATACCGAATTGTTTATAGACCAAGTCGCGGATTGAGTTAAACTCCGCATCGGTAATCGCCATCAGTTCGGCATTGAAAATCGGGTCGGACATTGCAAATCTATCAGTATCTCATCACACGGTATCCGTGATTGTACCACGTCTGATGGTCGGTTTCAACCTATGTGTTATCCGCCAGGCAAAATGGAACGTTTTGCCCGAAGTGCCGTTCTCGTTGAATCGATTTTCTCAAAAATGTCATGAGGATTTTCGATGCCTTTTAAGACTAATTGCTTGTCCGTTTTGTCCGCAGAGCAAAAGATGACAAGACTTCCAACATCGCCGTTAATGCGTCGGTCAATAAACGTTTGAATAAAACGTACATCGTCAATTTGGATGAGTTCCATCGAATCGCTGGTTTGTGTCAACAATCCCCGGCGGATATACAGACGTTGATCGGTCAATCGGTATCGAATTGTCCAAGTCCGATAAAAATAGACTGCATAAAAATAGCCCCAAAGCAGTATCAACGCACCGGCAATGATGTACCACACCGGAAGATAAGTCGAACCGAGTATTCCTGTCATCGTTACATACACACCGCCGCCGACTGCTGCCAACGAGAGTAAAACGAACAAGAACATCTGTGCCCGCATTGCCTTACCTGAATACGACCATTCGAGATTTAATTCACCGGGTTTGGCGGACGGAGCCGACGTGTTTTTTTGCGTTGTTTCTGACATTTTTGTATTCTTTGCCATATTGTTCAGCGTTATTTTACAATGGTGCCTCTTTTTTTCAAGAGCGACAGCGAAACAATGGGTAGCGATTTCTGCATCGTTTTGGGTATAATGGGAACATGTTCACGATTTCGCGACAATTTACGTTTTGCTACGCTCATCGTTTGCGGTCTCACTCCGGCAAGTGTGCAAATCTGCATGGACACAACGGAACCGTCAACATTGAGTTGCGGAACAGTCAACTCAATTCGCAAGGAATGGTCACCGATTTTATCGACGTGAAAAACTCTCTAGGCAATTGGATTGACGCAACACTGGATCACCGCCTGCTCTTGGAAGAGAGCGATCCGCTCATCGCCATCCTTCGGGAACATGGCGAACAGGTGCTTGTATTGCCTGTGGAACCGACGGCGGAGAATCTTGCCAAATTGATTTATGACCAAGCGGAAACGTTCGGTTTGCCCGTCTGTTCCGTTTCGGTTTGGGAAACAGAAAAATGCGCCGCCGAGTATAGAAGCCAGAAGTCAAAAGTCAAAAATCAGGAATAGAAAGAGTGGGGAGCGTAAGCCCCCGGTTCACGCGGGACATGCCGATACAGGAACAATTTTACGATTTAGTCAGTGATCAAAAAACCGGCGTAATGCCGAGTATGCTCCGTTGCGGACTCCGGTTGCTCGAAGTGCCATATTGTGCCACTGTTTCTGTCCGAAACTTTTTGTACGATCATCGTGCTTTACCGATTCATCGGTTTTCACAGCCGATCATTTCGGTTGGTAACCTCACGCTTGGCGGAACCGGTAAATCGCCGATGGTTGCCTGGCTCTGTCAGTTTTTTCTTGAACGAAACTTGCGTCCCGGTTTGATCAGCCGAGGATATGGAAAATCGTCGAGCGAAGGCAACGATGAATTCATGGAAATGTCCCATCGATTTCCAAACATACCACATGTTCAACATCGGAATCGAGCCGAAGCAATTCAAAAGTTGCTACAAACCGAACAGGTTGATCTGATTATTTTGGACGATGCTTTCCAACATCGTCAAGTTACCCGAAACATTGATCTGGTGTTGCTGGATGCGACCGCCCCATTTGGTTTCAGTCACGTTTTTCCTCGCGGGACACTTCGGGAACCCCTGGCGGGACTGCAACGAGCAGATATTGCATTGCTGACTCGTTCCGATTTGTGTAACGAAGAGGAACGGCAAAAAATTCGTCAGCAGGTTTTGTCGATCAATCCGAACGTTATTTGGGGCGAAACGATTCATGTGCCGACTTCTTTGATTTCATTGGAATCTTTTCATGCCGAACCGATCGAATCGATTCGCGGTCAATCGGCATTGGCATTTTGCGGCATCGGCAATCCGGCAGCGTTCCGAAAAACGTTGGAACAGTGTGGTGTTCGGGTAGAAAAGTTGCTTCCATTTCCCGACCACTACGGCTACACGGTTAATGATGCAGATGAATTAGTACGAATAGCACAGGAACTCGGTACGGATTTGATCCTTTGCACGATGAAAGATTTGGTGAAATTGAATCGCCCAGAATTCGCTGGTCTACCCTTACGGGCGGTTTCCATCGAGATTCAATTCACCTTTGGCGAAGCGACGGTGGGCGAATGGATAAAAATTAAGAGCAGCGGACGTAAGTCCGCCGGTTTACCGTAATCGCGAAGAGCAGAGGTATCTCCTCTCTTTTTCGTTTTACAATTTGCAGTACCATTTTCCATCCGGGGACTTGTATTCCGGCAACATCGGCGGTACATTGAAGAGAACTGTTATATTCTGGAATCGCTTATTATGTCAGGCATCAGACCGCGGCGCGTCGTTCTCAAAGTTTCCGGTGAATGTTTCTGTCCTCCCAAAGAGCGAGGTATTGCGATGTCCTCTGTCATGATTCTTGCTGAACAGGTTGCGAAGTCAGCACAAGAAGGAATCCAAATTGCTATCGTCATGGGCGGAGGAAACATTTTACGCGGCGGACAATTCAAAGCAGCAAACGCATCTATTTTGGAATCGACTGCTCACTACATGGGCATGTTGGCAACGGTGATCAACGGATTGGCACTACAAGATGCGATTGAACTTGCTGGTCATCCGACGCGGTTGATGACTGCTTTTGAAGTGGGAGCGGTTGCCGAACAGTACATTCGCCGCCGCGCTGTTCGACATCTGGAAAAGGGGCGCATCATTCTGCTGGCAGGCGGTACGGGTAGTCCCTTTGTAACCACCGACACGGCAGCCGCCCAACGTGCATTGGAACTCAATGCCGATGTGTTGCTCAAAGCCACCAAAGTCGATGGCGTGTACAGCGATGATCCCGAAAAAAATCCGAACGCCATATTGTATCCCGAGTTGACCTACGAGGCGGTTCAACAACAGCGGTTGCGAATTATGGACCAGGAATCGATTGCCAAGTGCGGCGAACATGGGATGCCGGTCATGATTTTCAATTTCCGAACACCTGGTAATCTGGAACGTGCCTTGCGCGGCGAGCGGATTGGAACACTCATTACGAAGGAATCGACCCAGTAGTGGACGCTACTCCGACTATGCCGCTTCTTTGGCATCCTGGGACATTTCGCCCCAATTTTGTCTGTATTGCAATGCTTCGAGAAGTTCACGAAGCGTAAGCGTTTGACCATCCAGTTCCAGGAGGATTTCCGCACCGGGATCGCAGACTATGTCCACCGTACCGTCTTCGGCAATGAGGTGATCGAACTCGCGGATGAGTCCATCCTTGACTGCCTGACGCACTAAATGTCCGCGCGTTGCGGGAATGGTTTCCGCTCGCTCGCCCAAACTGTCTGCCGCCCGCTTCGCCAATGCCGGAATGTACTCGCTGGCTATCTCAACCACATGGGGGATGTAAATTTTCACTTGCATCGTTTTCTCCTTAATCTCAATCTAAAATTGCGGCTCTGATTTGTGTTTTCGACCAGTAAATGCGCCCTTAGTAGCACCGAGGCTCCGCTTGCTGCGCCCTTCTACCCTTATCTGCTCTCCATAATGGTATAAGGGCGCACCGCCCGGGGGAGAGCATTGCTACTAAGGGCGCAACTTCGCATTCGTTCTCTTGTTCATCGGCATCTTTGCCAATGGATTATACTTTTTATACCGATTTTACGGGTTTTACCGGTTATAGCGACCGCATTTTCGTTTTTTTGCGTAAAATCGGATTTTTCCTCATTGCCCATATTGACAGTACAACCCATATTATCTAAATTGCCGGTACATTTTGTGCAATCCCCCTTTTCCAAACATTTGGAATAACCGGCACTATGAGCATCTACGGTATCTCCCTCACGAACATTCCCGAAATGCGGTCGATCATCAATTTCAACCGCCTCAGTTACAGCATTTCCGAATCTCTCCGCCGCCTCGAAACGGGACAGCGCATCATTTCCGGCAAAGACGATCCTTCCGGCATCATTTCGAGAGACATCATGCGTGCCGACATTCGGGGAATCCAATCTGCCCAAAAAACGACGATGATGGCAAACGAACTCCTCGCTACGGCGGAAAGTGCCTTGTCAAACGTCTCCCGAATGTTAATCGGCGACATCAACAACCGAGACGACAACGGTTTAATCGGCTTGATTTACGACACGACACTTCCATCGGACATGAAAAAACAGCAGATCAACGATATTCTGAATATGATCGACGGCGTGGCACGAACAACGAATTACAACGGCAAACGTATGCTCGACGGCTCGATGGGTTATCGAACCACCGGTGTCGATGGTAGCAAACTGGGCAACGTCACCGTGTCCAGAGCCGCATTTGATACTGCGAAGGGACAGACTGTTAGTCTTTCCGTTCTCGAACAGGCTCGAAAGGGAATGTTGGAAGTTGATATCGACTGGGAAAAAGACCTTGACATCGTTTTAACGGGTGTATCGGGAGAAACAGTTGCTATCCAATTTTTGGCAGGATACACTACGGAAGAGATTCTCGACACAATCAATGACGAAACAGAGAGAACCGGCGTGCGGGCTTGGAAAAATGGAACCAGTATTTTTTTCGAGACGCTTGATGTCGGCAGCAATCAAACGCTTTCGGTTACTGGAAAAAACGGACCCCGGCGTGCTGACAAAATAGATGTATCCGATAGCGGTCGGGACGTGTTGGTCAAGATCAATGGAACGCAGGTGCAGGGAAATGGTCGGGAAATTCAATATACTTCGGGCGAACTTGAAATGTCAGCAACGATTGCGCGAACATTTGCCGTCGGGGCGCAAACGCAGTTCAACGTGGAGGGGGGTGCGCTGTTTCAACTGGGTAAGGATGTGCAAACGTCGATGCAGTACCGCATGTACATACCGAGCATGACGGTCTCCAACCTCGGCGGAGACAGTGGGAGATTGAACGAATTGCGGACGATTGACTTGGAAACGGATGAGGGAAAAGCGCGGGCTTATGCAATCGTCAACGAGGCGGTCAACCTGGTGGCACAGCAACGTGGCACAATCGGGGCGGTACAAAAGCACGTTTTGGATGCCAATGCCACGAATCTGGACATTCAGTTGGAAAAAATCTCGGAAGCGGAAGGGTTGCTCTCCAATGTCGATATGGCGATGGAATCCGCTTGGCTGGCAAGAGCGGAACTGCTCGCTCAATCGGCGATGAGTTCGATCCTGTATTCCAGAAGTTTCAATCAGTTTATCCTCAATGCGCTGCTGTAATGGTGATTTATACTGCGAACGGGGAAAAATTGGTCGTTTTTCTTTGTGAATTTTTGTGTCCAGTGTGCCTTTGTGGTTAGAATTTTTTACCACAAAGGCACAAAGAACACAAAGTTCGATTTCAAACAAAAATGGCAATTTGCCACCGTTTTTGATTTAGCCGGTACTCAGACGCATTTTATTTATTTTGCGCATTTGCCCCATGTTGTTTTTTCGATAAGATAGGGTAGACTAGTGTTATCGACAAGATGTCAAAAATCGACATAATAGGCAAAATGGAAAAATCAAAAATGGGTAAAGAAGGGGCATTGGGTAAGACCAAAGTCCGTGAATATCCCATGATGATCGATGGTTATCTGCGGCAACTCCTGGAAGTCAATAGCCAGATGGATGCGCTCCGTCATGAACAAGAACGCATTATTCGGCTTCTATTGCCGGACGTAAAGCCGGAATTGTCCTTTGACGACCATCGACGGCGGATTTATTGGAGCGGCGGGTCGGTCAAACTCGGCAAAAAGTCGTTTCTGTTCATCAAAACGCTCTGGCAGGGGGAACGGCATCGTGCGGAAATTGCCGAATTGGAAGAGAACGTTTGGACGCAACACACCGAAACGGGAGCGTTTGTTGCCCGACGCACGATCTCGATGCTGGTGCGATATACAGAAAAAAATCTTACAGAAGCCAATTTTCCTTATAAAATCGAGCCGCTCAAAAACCGATTCCGTCGGGAATTAGAAGGTTTTCGGCTGATTCTGCGACACAACCAGAAAAAAGCATTACCGTCAAAAAAGGAAGATGTGGTATAATCCTCACCGAAACTTTCCTTTAACCCTCCCTATTCTGGGGATACAGTCCATGAAACAGAAACTCTTTTGCTTGTGCGTTGTCTCGCTTTTTGCATTTGCAATGGCGAACGTAACTTATGCCCAAACCCTTGCGCCGGCTGCTGATGCTGCCGGTTGCCCTTGTGTCAAGATGGCTGCATGCAAATGCGCCGCTGCTTGCAATCCCTGCGGATACCGTTGCGCTCCGTGTGGTCCCTACTACACCTATCCGTACTATGCTTATCCGTATTATCCGGGCTACCGCGTCGGTCTGTTCGGTTGCGTTCGTCCGGTCGCTTATTCTCCCTACTACTATAGTTATCCGTGCGGATATTATCCGCGGTATTGCTGGTAGTCCATCGGGATGCTTGAAATTTCAGACGCAAAACACGTTTAGGTGATTTTCGTGTTTTGCGTTTTGATTCTGCAACTTTCGCTTTCGTGCCGATTTCGTGTGGTCTTTACAACACGGAGTGCGGTGCGTTTCTTTATCTGACAATCGGATGCGTGAGCGGCGAGGAGGGCACGGATAAAAAATCAATCTGAATCGCAGTGAGGCACATTTGAAATCCGAGAATGCTCGGCAAAGCGGCAAACATGACGGTTCCTGCCGTTGCGGGTATTCCCAGCATTGCGAACTGAATATACTTGACCGTCCCCCAAGTGAGACCGCCGAATAATAACAGGGCACCGATACCGCCGAGCAAAAAGTCCGGCGAAGTATCATACAGAAATTTTGTCAGTATCAGGCGACGTAAAAACCCCGTCAACAGTTTGGGGGGAAATTTCACAAGTGCTGACCGAACGGAAAGATGCGATTGCTCATCACCATAGATCGTTCGCATCGGAATGTCGCGAATGACCGCCCGCATCATTCCTAATTCGATCAGCAGGGAACTCTCGAAAAAATAACGCCGACTGAGGTGTTTGGTCAGTAGCCGTGGAATCAATTCGGCTCTAATGGCAAAGTATCCGTTCGTAGGGTCGAGCGTCTTCCAATAACCAGAGGCAAGCCGATTCAGGAAGGACAATCCTGCATTTCCAATCAAACGCACTTTGGGCATGATCGTAAGGACATCGGGCGAGGCAAACCGGTTTCCTTTGGCGTAATCGGCTCTTCCATAGAGTAGCGGTTCAAGCAGATCGGGCAGGTATTCGGGGTCCATTTGTCCGTCGCCGTCCATTTTCACGACAATCTCTGCATTCAGTTGCGTGGCTTTTTCCCAGCCTGCCAGAGTGGCTCCTCCGACACCCTGGTTTTTTGGACAATGGATCACGAACACACGGTCAGAATGAGCGTGCTCTAATTGATCCAAGATGCGCGGGGTCTCGCCCGGACTGGCATCATCGACAAGGATAATGGACCGTACCCACTCCGGGATTCCTGCAACGACGGCTTCGATTGAACGTTCGACTTTGTAACAGGGGATGACAACGGCGACATGCACATTGGCAAGAAAAGAAATGATTTTTTGTTTGTGTAAATTTTTCATGTCCTCATATCGGTTAAAACCTTATTTCGTAATGTCTGGGGATTGTTCCGAATCGAAACCGGGACTGCCCACCCGACGGTAGATCATAAATGCTCTTCGGGTCTCCATGTCCGTGTCTGCGCCCTCTCCGTGATGGGTGCAAACCTTGATGAATTGATTACCTTGTTCATCGACGATCAAGTCTTTTTTCAATTCTTCTTGCCATGCTTCGATTTCGCTGTCCGTTATTTTGATGGTGGCTCCCATCGCATGGGGAAAGAGAACGAGAGCATCCAGAAGGTGATTATTTTTATTTTGGAGAAATTGATCAGGTGTCGTGGGACTCTGCACAACGTGCCGAACATCGGAAAAGACCTGGACGGCATCGCAACGACTCGACATAACCATACTGTTTGCCGTTAAGGTGGCGAGTTCGTGCCTTAAAGTACGATCTCCTTGAAACACAATCGGACCTTGTCGAACGGGAACTTTTGCGAGAAGAGCGGCACCGTATCCCCAAAAAGCGATATTCGTGGGAAACACGCAACAAAACAGAATTCCCGTTGCGACCAGTCGGGAATCTAATGTTTGACCGAATATCTTCTGTTTGATTCCTTCGAGAAAAGCAAAAAATTTCGTTTCCGGCGAGATCAGTTCCTTTATAATGAACCAAACCAGCAGCGGCAACAGAGGAAAAAAGTAACAAAAATAACGTCCCAGGGTTTTGAATTCGTCGATCATGATCTCGGTCGGTCCCGGAATAAGCAACATGTAGGCGGCACAGTAAAATGTTCCCAGTGTACAAACGAGATAAAGCGAATAACGAAGAATGATCGGATTTGACCACCGAAACAGCAGAGAGACAACCACCAGAAAAAACAGCGGTCCGAAACACCATGAAGCGGGTCCCAGCGTTTGATAGGCACCGAGTGTCATCCAGCCCACTCCGTATTCCCGAAGGGTCGGAAGCGAAGCGTAAATCTGCCGGGAATACCAACCCAATGTCGAAAAACTCTTTTTGGTGGCATGCGATTGATCTTGTTCTTGATTGTTCGGCGTGTCTTCGGGGACTACGAAAGGCATCTCACGAGTCTGTGCATACTGCATTACAGAAAATGGAGGCGGTTGAGGGACGACGTAGCATTTCAGAAAACCATATCCGCACCCGTAGGCGCAAACAATTCCGAATATATAGAGCAGAGTGCAGGGAACAACGCGTTTGCTCCATTTTTCAAAGAGTAAGAGAGGGAAAAACAGTGCGAAAATAGTAAGATGCGCCCGGACAAAAAGGGACACTCCGAAGATGATGCCGATGATAAAATGCCTCTTTTTGTTCAGTGTGCTGAACCATAATGCCAACAAAAGCAGAGCGAACCCCAAACAGTCCGTCAGCGTTGATACACAAGCCGACATGACGAAATAATTTGTCAAAGAAAAGAAGCCGATAAGCAGAAATTCCCAACCTCGCACATGGCGGGCAAGAAAACTCATACAGAGTATGCAACAAAGTACATACACGCAAAAATTGAAAAGCAGAACCACCCACATTTCTAATGGGAGTCCTAGTATTTTTGCGAACCATCCGACTCCGAGTGAAAAAAATTGACCGGGATAACTTGCCGGTGTGTGGAGATTATGGGTTCCATTGACAAAACCTTCCCAGGAAATTCTGGTGGGATAAAACTGCCGGTCGTTACTGAGATATTTTGCCTGTGCCATATAACCGAGCGTGTCGGTAAAATCGGAAGCACCGCGGTAACGTAATGCCAGAGACCAAGAGGAAAGAGCAACGAGGAGCAACAACAGGGAGCACACAAACAAGGAAGTTCGGTGTGGTGACGTTAAAAACAACAAAACGTTTTTATATGCATTTTTCAGCATGATTTATTCTTCGGACAAAGCAGACTACGGACTTTCAAACGAAGCTGTCCCCACGGCACCGTGATTGTAGGGGGTAGCGAGAACTTTGTCAATGAGTTAGACTCGACGGTGAGTTCGCGACTCGTTATTTCTTATCGATTCGATATAATACCAACATGGAAAAGTGCAACGGCACGGAGACCGCCACACTCAATGCGATACGCCGGGTTACTTGGCTCGGTGTCGGCGTGAATGTGTTTCTGACGACTTTCAAATTCATTGCCGGAATCGTGGGGCACAGTTCCGTACTCGTTGCCGATGCCGTTCACTCCCTTTCCGATCTTGTTACCGATTTTGCGATTCTGCTCGGCATGCGATTCTGGAATCGTCCCGCCGACCAAGATCATCCTTACGGACACGCTAAAATAGAATCGCTCGTTACACTCTTCATCGGTTGCGTTCTTACGCTCGTGGGCATCAGTCTTCTGACGGAAGCGGTTCGTTCGTTGTACGATATTTTGGTTGAAAATGCCGCACCACCGTCGCCGACGTGGTTGCCGCTGGCTGCCGCACTGGTCTGCATCGCACTCAAAGAATGGTTGTACCGAATCACTGTCCAAGCCGGTATGACTGCCAAGTCTTCCGCAACGATTGCAAACGCCTGGCATCACCGGAGCGATGCGATCAGTTCCATTCCGGCGGCAGGAGCCGTCGGAGCGTGTTTGCTACTCGGCGACAAATTCGTCTTTCTCGATCCCGTCGGCACGGTCGTTGTTTCCTTCATGATTATCCATGTGGCTTGGGAAATTGTGCGCCCGACATTTGCCGTGCTACTCGATTCCGGTGCGTCGGAATTGCAATGCAAAGCCATTGCCGACGAAATACGGTCGTTTCCCGAAGTGAAGGATTTGCATAAACTTCGCACTCGCTATGTCGGTCCTTCGGGATTGGACATCGACGTTCACGTTCAGGTCGATCCGAGTATGTCCGTTACCGAATCGCATGCACTTTCTCATCAGATCAAGCGGCGATTACTCCAACGCGACGAGAATGTCATCGACGTTTTTGTTCATGTGGAACCGTGCTCTTTCAAGAATGCATTATCACTTGACAAATGAAAAAGAATCGCCGAAAATTATGATTCAAGTGTGATGTATGATAAAAACATTCCATCTTTTACCCTATTATTTCAGAAAGGAGAATTGATTATGAAACAAATTGTCTTCACTTTTTTGTTCTACCTGGCGGCATCCTTTACCGTAATAGCAGATGATCGACCAAACATCTTGTTTATCTTTACCGACGACCACGCATACCAAGCGATCAGTGCTTACGGTTCGAACCGAAATGTTACGCCGAATATGGATCGTCTTGCCAGCGAAGGAATGCGGTTTACCAACTGTTGTGTTACGAATTCGATTTGCGGTCCCATGCGGGCAGTGATTCAGTCCGGCAAGTATTCGCATATCAACGGTTTCAAAACGAACAACGACAGGTTCAACATTAACCAGCCGACGTTCCCGAAAATGTTGCAAGCCGCCGGTTATCAGACGGCAATCGTCGGAAAATGGCACCTCGAATGTGATGCGACTCCCGGTTACGATTATTCCGAAGTTCTCATCGGACAGGGACCGTATTACAATCCACCGATGATTCGTAACGGCGAGCGTGTTGTACATTCCGGTTACACGACCGAGATCATCACCGAACTTTCGCTCAATTGGCTTAAAAACCGTGATAAATCGAAACCTTTCTTGCTGATGTCGCAGCACAAGGCACCGCACCGGGAATGGGACCCGATACCGAAACACTACGATAAATTCAAAGATAAAGTGTTCCCCTACCCGGAAACGTTTGACGACATTTACGACGGGGATCGCCGTGCCGCTTTGGAACAAGATCAGTCGATAGCCGACACGATGACGTTGCGGGACAACAAAGTAACCGGTGGACCAGGCAATTTGACCCCGGAGCAAAAAACCGATTGGGATAAAATGTTCGGCGGACGAAAAGCGGAATACGATGCCGTCAAAAACGACCCGGTCGCCCTCAAAAAATGGAAATATCAATGCTACATGAAGGATTACCTCAGTTGCGTTGATGCGGTGGACGAATCCATCGGTCAGTTGCTGAAATATCTCGACGACGAAGGACTTGCCAACAACACGATTGTCGTCTATGCTTCGGATCAGGGATTTTATTTGGGCGAACATGGTTGGTTCGATAAGCGGCTTATGTACAATGAGTCGTTCAAGACTCCGCTGTTGGTTCGTTGGCCCGAAAAAACCAAACCGGGAACGGTGAACAACGACATCGTTTCGTTAATCGATTTACCGGAAACATTTCTCGAAATAGCGAAGGCGGCGATTCCTGACGATATGCAGGGACGTTCGCTCGTCCCGGTTCTCGAAGGAAAAACACCGGCGGACTGGCGAAAATCGTTTTATTATCACTATTACGAATATCCGTCCGTCCACATGATTAAAAAGCATGAAGGGGTGTACGATGGTCGTTTCAAGTTGATCCATTTCTACGATGACATTGACCATTGGGAGTTGATCGACCTTCAAACGGATCCCAACGAGTTGAAGAATGTCTATAAGGACAGCAAGTACGCTGGGGACATCAAGCGGCTCGAATCGGAATTGGAACGTTTAAGAACGGAACTCAAAGTTCCGCCACTGGAAATCAACACGCAGAGTTATCTATTCGACAAGGAGTTTTCGACGCAAAAGCGTCCAGGGCAACAGCAGATGTTCGAGAAGGTGCGAAAGGATGTAGAGCGTCGTCAAGAGGTTCTGCGAACATCAACGAGCCGTGAACGTTAGAGAGCACACTATAATAATTTGCCGCGAGCGAAAAGTAAGATATTCGCTTGCGTTTTAGCCGTGAAACGAGCTATTTCAATTTGTAATGCGCTGCTCGATTTTTTGGAGCGTTTCGGCGATGGACTTGTCGGTGCCGATTTGCTGGTCGATTTTGCGCTGCGCCGAAATGACCGTACTGTGCGAGTGGTTGCCGAAGTACACGCCGATCTCGGAGAGAGCAGACCGAGTGTACTTTCGTGCAAGCCACATCGCCAACATTCGCGGAGTCGCAATCTGTTTCACCCGACTCTTGGAACGCAGTGTCTCTTCGGAAATATCAAACGTTTCGCAAACGATCTTACTAATATCCGCAAGCCGAATGTCACGGCGATTCAAACGGAGTAAATCGCTCAACGCCTCCTCCGCCACCGCAACCGTAATCGGTTCGCCATTCGTCAAATAAACCGCATGAAGACGATTTAACGCCCCGGAAACCTGCCGGGCATGAACACCGAACCGAGACGCTATCAATCGGCTTACGTCCGCATCCATCGGTAAGTCCCGCTGCTTGATCATGGTTTCACAGATTCGCAATGTCAATTCCCGCTCCGGCAATTCGATGCCGCAAACCATGCCCGATTCCAATCGGCACAGTAATTCATTTCGTAACGGCAATTCTTTCAGCGGTCGATCTCCCGTAAAAACGAGTTGTACCCCTAGATTGCATAACGAGTCGAACACTTGCAGGAATTCGGTCTGCGTGGCTTCCTTTCGGGCAAAAAATTGAATGTCGTCGATCAAGAGATGCGAAATGCCTTTGAATTTGCTCCGAAAACTTTGATTTCGGTCTTGTGCGGAACCGAAACGAATGGCTTCAAGAAAAGCCGATAGAAATTGTTCCGCCGTCATGTACATTGGCAAGCGGTGTGAAGGAGATTTTCGGACTGCCGACCAAATGCCTTCGAGAAGATGCGTTTTACCAACGCTGGTCGGTCCGAAAATGTAGATGGGATTGATCTGTCCCGGATGGTCAATTGCTAAAACAGCGGCTCGCGATGCTAAACGGTTCGATAAACCTTCGAGAAATGTTGTCAGCGATGCAAACTTGCGACCAGATGTTACCTTCGTTTGCTCATGTTTTTTGAACGGAATGCCAAGCGGCGACATGTCTTGAATAGGAACCGGAATAGAAGGACTGACCGTCGGTTTTTGTACCGGCTTAACAACAAAGTCAATCGGCATCGTTTTTCCGAAAATCTCCTGCACTGCCTGGTCGATTTCCTTTTTACAGTATTGGCGGATGCCCTGCTCCTTAAAAACATTTCGGACGTAAAACGTTATTTTTTCTGTGTTGCCGTTGCCTTGTGCTTCGCACTGCGTATCCTGTCCGAACCAGAGGTCAAAACGTTTTTTTTCTAGTATTTCAGCAATCCGCGTGAGAACAGGGGAGGCGGAGCAATCTTGTGAAATTTCCTTGCAAGTGGGGGCGCAATCCGTTACAGTGGGCATGGGGGAGGATAATGTATGTGAGGGGAAAGACTGAAAATCGACGGGAAGACTGCATACTTCCGACTCGGTCGTATGGTAAACTACCGGCGATTCGATTTTCAGCCTCCGTGCCCCTCGAATGGATGGCAGGATTTTACCCCATCTGAAAACATTGTCAAACCGTCGGCGACGATAAAATAGTTCTTAACAGAGTTACGTCGAGGAAGTTTGCCGTAAGTCTTGTCTCTTTTTGCCATTCGGCACGTTGAATTTTTCGGAACTTTTTTTTGTTTTTTTTGTCGGAAAAATAACACAGAGGGGAAAACTTGTCGCCGTGTCGACGTAAAACGAAAAATAATACACGTATCGGAAAAGGGAACCGCTTTGGATAATGGATAGTATTTCCAACTCCGGGCGATTGCGTCGGCAATATCTATGGTCGGCAACCGACTTCGGGCTTTGCGATCCTTCGTGTTTTCTTCGTGGTAGTGCTTCCGTTGTGTCCTTCGCGCTAAAAAAAACATACAAGACACAGAGGAAAACATACGCTTATTGTCGTGTGAGAGTAAACTGAATCATCGGTATCAATTTCCGCATCGCTCTGGCACGGTGGCTGATTGTCCGCTTGACAGTAGGGTGCAAGGTGCCGAACGTTTGATGATACTCGATGATTTCAAAGAGCGGATCGTAACCGAAGCCCCCTTCGCCGGAATGTTCAAACAAAATGCGTCCCCGGCAACGTCCCTCGGTTTCGCCGCATATTGTTCCCGACGGGTCGGCAAGCACAGCAGTACAAACATAATATGCCGTCCGTTTTTCCAAAGGAACGTTTACCAACTTTTCCAAGAGCAGGCGATTGTTATCGTCGTCGTTGGAATTTTTATCGTCGGCAAGTGCCGAATAGCGA
>Ga0082212_10006798_pt1 | contig 15268 bp, 13 predicted proteins | sample TergutNt197P3_FD_71548 | JGI IMG/M metagenome (GOLD analysis project Ga0082212, IMG submission 71548) | Neocapritermes taracua P3 segment gut microbial communities from Petit-Saut dam, French Guiana - Nt197 P3 | ecosystem: Host-associated > Arthropoda: Insects > Digestive system > Gut ...
GTGTGGTGGACAGTACCGATACGAAATACTATATTCGGTTGATCGGGGCGGACACGCCGGAAACGGTCAAACCGAATACGCCGGTTCAACCTTTCGGTCCCGAAGCCTCTGCCTTTACCAAGCGGAAAATTGCCGAGGCAAATAACCGTGTTCGCCTTGCCTTCGACGGCGATGAGGTGGACAAGTATGGTAGAAGTTTGGCAATGGTCTATCTGCAAATGCCGGACGGTACAGAGGTTTGGCTCAATGAACTGCTGATCCGTGAAGGTTTGGCACGCGCCCAGTTGCAGTACCGCTACTCCAAAGGAGCCAAAACCGCCTTTCAGCAAGCGGAGGACGAAGCCAAGCGGGCACGGAGGAACCTGTGGAGTTTGTAAGTAGTTGCTTGCGTTCACCGGCGGACTTGCGTCCGCCGCTCTTGTTCGGCGAAAGTTTCAAGGAAATTACATTGCCGGTCCCGGAATTTCTCCGCCGCCGACATGATGGTAATGATCCTTGTCGATGTACAAGGTCTCAATTCCGTCCTCGGTCCTGATCTGGTGAGGAATGGGCCAGCCAACTTGGATGATCTCTTCAAAATAGACCGTACATTTGTAGTGAGCGTGGTGAAGTTGTGTCGGACCTATGAGCGGCACGACGCGCGGCGGATCAACATAGTCTGCGATCAGTTCCTTGGTAATTCCCTTAACATTTCGCATCGTTATTTCCAGCCCCGGAACGGAACCGCCAGTGGGACGTACTTTTTCCAATGCACGGATGACCTCATCGTCCGGCGGAGGATCAAGGGCAATGTGATGCTCCTCGGTTATCGGCGCAAGAATTGCCACTTTGTTGTAACGTGCCTTCTCAAACGCATAGTCTTCCGCCTGTTGCTGGTGGAAAGGACTCACCGGAACCGGAATACTTGCGACTCCCACACCAGGACCAGAAACGCCGATGCAACCGCTTGCGGCGGCGACCACAAGCGCAAGCACTCCAACACTGCATATTGTATAAAAATCCTTTTTCATCTTATCAATCCCTTGATTCTTTTGAATTCCTTTTCTCTACCTAGTACGTATATTGTTGCGGCTGGCGGAACAATCCAGAGAAGGGACCCGAAGGGGTGCCGTCATCGAAGTCCAACCACCACCAACCATTGTGATGTTCGAGCGTAACCTTTCGCCAGCCTAGCGGCACTTGCGGATAAGGATAGAACGGACCAATGTAAGGCCAAGCCTTTGGTGAATACGATCTCGGATAGGTAACTTGGGCATAATTTGGATAATTTGCGTAAGCGGGCCAAGCGTAGTCCGGCAGATTCGGTTGATTGTACTGCCCCGGCATTGGTCCTTGAGGTCCGTAGGCTTCAGGATGGTACATCGCCTGACCTTGGGGTCCGTAAGCCGGTTGATACTGTTGACCGTACTGCGGAGCGGGTTGTTGCATCGCTTGGGAATACGGAGCCGGAGCATACGGCGGCGGAACTGCCGAGGGTTGCCCTGGCTTTACTCCGTAAGCCGGTGTTGCATATTGTTGCGGAGTTGGAGCCATCATCGCCCCCAGCATCGTCTGTGGCGGCGGCGGTTGTACCGGTTGGTTTTGTTGTACTTGCTGACCGTTGGCGGCAACCATGGGGGCTCGCATGCCTGCTTGCGGCGAAGGTGCATTGGGCATTGGAACCGGTGCGTTGAACGGCGAAGCCGTCGGACGCGCCGCTTGAGCCGGTACTCTTGCCGGAACAGCGGCTCTCGGAGCGGCAACTTGAATTTCGTTTTTGACTTCACCGACTGTAAGATCGGGAATCTTGTAAACCAACTCGGCAATTTGATTCCGTTGGTCAGGTGAGGCGGCTTCTCCTTTTAGCAAAACGTGCCCCCCTTTGTATTCGATTCCGATGTCGGCATCGGGATAACGTTCACTGATGGTGTTGGCGATTTTATCCGCCGCCTGTTGGTTCGTGTAACCAAGAGCCGGTGCGGGAACTTGAACAAGCATCGCCACTAATACAAACGGGATTACAAACAATCGCATGATTTCCTCCGAACGACTGATTTTTTGGAGCAGAACGGTTTCCTAAACAGTGTGTCTTTCCTGTCATCGACTTGACAGATTGCGAAACTTCACAAAAAAGGAAAAAATACCCGACCAAAGAGGCGGAAATGGAGCGCATCGCAGGTCCCCGGCTCCCTACCGCGGGATCATGGTACTATCAGAAGTCAGACCGCCAAATTCGACAGGCGGATCAATACTGACAGGCAATCCTTTTGCTCCATCAGACATTTTTGCTTTCCGCTTACACAACTCCTGGCTCAGCGGAGCCGAAACAGACCTTGACGCAGATTCTGTCTTACCAACTGCTGTCCCTGCATCCCGCGAATTTCCACTCTTAATGGCATCATAGACTTCCTGTCGATGGACGGTAACGTCAGGCGGAGCCTGAACGCCAATTCGTACTCGGTCCCCACGAATGTCAACTACCGTTATGATAATGTCATCGCCAATATAAATGCTCTCATCGCGGTATCTGGACAGGACTAACATATTCTAATTCCCCTAACTAGGCAGTGTGTTCGGAATCGATACCCTAAAAAGGCAACGCTCCTCCGAATCTATCTATCGACCAGTGCTGGTGTCCCCTTTTTCGGTACTCAAAAATTGCCGATTTGACCGAATAGTAAAAGTAGTAAAAATAGTCAAACATTGTCGTTTGTGCGGCGATTATCGGTATTGAAGATTTTTCTGAACCGCCTATAATTAGGGCTGGGTCTTGTCCTTACGCTCTATTACCACAATGAAAAATTTGGTTTTTCCCTTCTTGTCGATATTCATCTGTACGTTTTTTTTAAGCGGGTGCGATTTGGCACAACCGCAAAAGAAACGACCGGCTGATCAACCCATTGTGCAAAACGATTTGCAACCAGAGGCAGAGTTGCCAGCCCAGCCGGAGCAAAAGGAACCAGAACAGCCAGAAGACAATACAGTATTGGTTCAGGCGGCACCGGGAATGACCGGCAAAGGAACCGGTTACAACACGTCCACGAACAATCCGATGTCAATCATTACCGTTCCGGTTGGCACTTATTTCACTGTGAAGGAAAGACTCGTTCTCCAACAAGTTGACTACGCCATGAAGCACTACAAAGCGGAAAATGACAGAATACCCGCCAGTCACGAGGAATACATGAGGAAAATTATTCAAGAAAACAATATCCGACTGCCTCAATTACCGGAAGGGCACAAATACGTGTACGATCCGAGCGACGGTGTGCTGAAAGTCCGAAAACCGAGGGATACCCCGTGAGTTTCTGGGGATATGTCGGCTTGTGGTCAACAATCCATCACGCTTGTTGCCGCTGAATCAACTGCTGGAACAAACCGTCCTGATCGGCTAACTCGTCGAATGTTCCCATCTGCACGATTCTGCCGTCACACAACACGACAATTTTGTTTGCCCTGCGAATCGTACTTAACCGATGGGCAATCACAAACCGGGTTATGTTCAATTTGTCGATATTTTCTGTTACCGCCGCCTGCGAAACATTATCCAACGCATTCGTTGCCTCGTCGAGAAACAGTATTTTCGGCTTCCGAATCAACGCTCTGGCAATCATAATCCGTTGCCGTTGCCCCCCGGAAATCGTGCCGCCGTTCATCGACACCAACGTGGACATCTTCATCGGCATCTTCTCAATATCCGCCGAAATGCCCGCCTGACGAGCCGCTTCCCACGCTTCCTCCATGCTGCAACCTGTTCCGCCGGCAATGTTGTTGAAAATGTCCGCCTCCATAATGTTGGCGTTTTGCAACACGACACCGAACTGCTGCCGCAACGAACGAACGTTCATGTTCGCCGCATCCACGCCGTCATAAAAAATGGCACCGCTTTCCGGTTTCTCGAATCCGAGCAACAAACGCAGCAGTGTGCTTTTACCGGCACCGCTCTCGCCGACAACGGCAACAAATTCGCCCGGCTTGATACTCAACGAAATGTCCCGCAGTACCACTGCTTTGTCGGAATATCCAAACGTCAGGCGGCTAACGGCAATACTTCCGGTTAAAACCGGCGCAGGCGGTGCAAGGGTGGTACTTTCCGGCAATTCTTGGAGGATCGGCTTAATACGTTCCCACAGCGGAAAAATGTTCACGAGCGAACTGAGCGAACCGGCAACGCCCAGAATGCCACCGCGAACCGAACCGAAAGCACCCAAAAAGGCGATAAACGTTCCCGCCGTTAAGCCTGCCGTGTGATACGTATTCAGGTAAATTCCCATTCCGAAGATCACGAGCATCGACAGCGGCACTGCCAACTGCGACAACACGCCAAACAGAATACCGATGCGGTGGGAAATGTATGTCAGGCGGCACTTTTCGGCGTATCGGGTTGCCCAAATGCCATAAACGTAATCCTCTGCAAAGGATGACCGCAATTTTTCAATGCCGGCGAAGTATTGAAACGTCATGTTTTGCACTTCAGACTCCATCGTAATGATACGGCGTTGATAAAAATACTGAATAATGGCACTGAACACTTGCAAGCCCGATGCAAGCAACAGCAACAACATGCCGACCAACGCAAGCAGCCATGAATAATAAATCATCAGAACAATACTCGGAATACAAAAGATGCCGGACATCAATGCCGAAACCGTCGAGTCGGAGAGCAATTTCCGAATGGCATTGATTCCCATTGCCCGCACAACCAAGTCACCGGTGCTGAAGCGGCGGAAAAATTGACTGGGCAACCGCACCAACCGATCCCAGATTGCCCCTTCAAGGTTGACCGTTCCCCAACCGTCAATGCGCAAGACCGCATAAGACCGCAGCAACGACAGCAAGGCGGTACCGATAGCAATCGCCACCAGCACGGCAGTTACCTGTACAAGAAGATTTCTGTCGGCATCGGGAATGATGCTATCGACGATCCACTGCGAAAAAAGCGGTGTAATCAATCCGAGCAGTCCGCACAACACGCCGACAAGAATAATGAGGAACATGTCCCAACTGCGGTTGCGCAGTGTGAACCGCATCACCGTTTGCAATGTTACTGGTTCACCATCGCTAAACGGTCGAAAAAATGTAAACGCTTCCCTGTCGAGCGGTGCTTCATCACCCGTGATCGGCACTTCCATTCCCTCGGTCGGATCGACGTAGGCATAGTCTCCGCGTCTGTTGCGGACCACCGCAACAGGTTTATCGGCGATAAAACCGACTGCCGGAGCGGTATCGCTCAACCACCACCCTTGTTCTAACGAAATCCGCCGCATCTGTACTCCCGATGCGGAAGCAATTTCTCGAATGGCAACCTCTTTGTTGGAATATTGGGTTTCGCCGTGGATTGGTTTCACGATATTCAGTCCGCATTCACCGCCGACAATCCGGCAAGCGTCGAGCAACGGCTCGCCGGTTAGGTTGTATGCCCGAAACCGATAGCCGGGCATAAGTACAGCAAGCAATGCCTGTACTCCATTTCGCACCGCCGATTTTCGTGATTGTACTGTGTTCATTCGGATTGAATCAGTTTAGTATAAAAACGGTTGTTCTTCATTAACTCATCATGTTTTCCCCGCTCGACGATAATTCCATCGCTCAAGACGATAATTTCATCGCTATCTCGAATCGTGCTCAACCGGTGAGCGGAAATGAGCATCGTTAATCCTCGTTTCCTGATGTTTGTGTCAATATGCCTTTCGGTAATCGAATCCAGCGAGTTCGTCGCCTCATCCATGATCAGAATGGAGGGATTTCCTGCCAAGGAGCGGGCGATTTCCAAACGCTGTCGCTGTCCGCCGCTAAAATTCTGTCCCAGTTGTTCCACCGCCGCTCCAAATGCTCCTGTTCGCGCCATAATTGCTTCGTAAATATCCGCATCTTGTGCTGCCCGTACCAAGTCGCCGTCCGTAATTGCCGGATTCCACATCGTCATATTTTCCCGAATCGTACCGGCAAACAGTATGATGTCCTGATTCACCATCGCAATGCTCTCCGCCAGCACGTTTCTCGGAATTTCCCGCATCGGCACACCGTCGAAGAGAATTTCGCCGCTAGTCGGACGCGTTAACCCTGCGACCATTCGGGCAATCGTCGTTTTGCCGCTGCCGCTGGCTCCGACCAGAGCAACCCGCTGTCCCGGCTCAATGGTCAGCGAAAAATTTTCGATCAGCGGACGAGCCAGCGGATTATAGCCAAAGAACACATTCCGCAATTCGATTTTTCCTTTCAAGCGGGTCTGCGTTTGTATAACCACCGACGGTGCAGCCATCTGTTTCTCTTGTTCCAACAGCAACGTGTCTTGTTTGTTGAGCAGCACATCATTGAGACGACCGATGTTTGCGGCAACGTCCTGCAACTCGCCATAAAGCGATGTTAAGCCGTTGACCGGCGCAATGAAGTATCCCATTAAAGCCTGAAAGGCGATCAGGTCGCCGAAGGTCATTTTGCCCTCCATCACTTGGAGCCCGCCCAGACAAAACAGCACTGCATTCGTAACGCCCGCCATCAATCCCGGTATCAAATCCAGTACCCCGGCAATCTTTTGCAATTTTTGCGAACTGTTCACTGTTGCAACCTGTGTATCTGCCCAGCGGGTGAAAAACAGGTCTTCCTGTCCAGACGATTTGAATGTTTCGATCATCTGAATTCCGCCCGATGCCACCGCAAACTGTTTACCGATCTGCTGCACCAGTTTTTTGTTCATATCCGTCCGATAACGCCGGATAGACATCAGCACCAGACCGTTAACCACGATTGCCGCAATACCAATCAGGGTCAGAAACGGATTAAACAGCAGCATCAACAGACCATAAACCCCGATGAGCAGTATGTTGAGCAGGTTTGAGGATAAGTCGCCGGACAGCAGTTTTGCCACCCTATCGTTTTCCCCGACCCGCGTTGCCAAATCGCCGGCATGCCGACTTGAAAAAAATAACGTGGGAAGCCGCAAGCAATGCCAGAAAAATTCAGAGGACGCACTCAATCCCAATTTTTGGCATAATTTTTCCACCCAGAGGGATTTGAACCATGTGAATACACCTTGAAACAGCAACGTGATGACAAAAATCGTGATAAATGGACGAATCCAATAGGGTTCATCAACGAGGATGTCATCGTAAAAAATCTTGTTATAGACTGCCGTACAGAGCGTTGGAAAAACGAGGATCAGGGCGGCAAGGAAAACACAGAAGAACATTTCCTTGGAATATCGCAAACGACCGAGCAGCCATCCCATTGTGCTGGGTCGTTGCCCGCCTTTCGTAAATGTTGCCGTTTTTTTTGCTTCAACATAAATGCCCGTGTAATAAAGTCCGAATTCCTTTTCAGGAATACGGCGTGGTCCTGATGCCGGATCGTTGATACGAAAAAAACCGCCGGAATACCCCTCGAAAACAACGAAATGATTGAATCCCCAAAAGATAATGCCGAGTGCTTTCGTCTTTTTTAAGTCTTCTAACGACCGACGGTAGGCATCACACGTCAATCCGAAGTGTTGTCCCGCCCTGACAATGCTCAACAAATTGGAGCCGTCCCGGTTGATACCGCAAAGCGTGCGCAACTCTTCGATGGGAACCCATCGCCCGTACGCAGCAAGGATAATGCCGAGCGATACTGCTCCGCACTCCGTTGCCTCCATTTGAATGATTGTCGGTGTTCTCATCAATGATACACTCCATACGAATCGTCCCCCAGCAAATGCTTTTTGAGAAACGGAACCAGATACGTAATCGGTCTCCGTTGTTCCACACAAATCATCGCATTTGTCAGGGTGCCGCTGTAAATTTGTATTTCCGGTCCTTCGCCGCTTGTCCAACGATAACCACTCGGCGAAGAAGGATGCTTGTCAAGTTTCAACCGCACCTCAAAAACACTGCCTTGACTCAACAACTGTTGATCCAACACTCCATCGGGCAGCACCGTCGCCAGCCGGGCTTGGGTAAGCGGAAAATTCGATACCGAAGTTACGGAACCGGTGATCGAGCCGTATTGCGAGGGTCGCACAATCGTTGGCGAAATCAGCGATTGTTGCCCATTTTGTACTTTTTTCGCCGATACAGAATTGACAAACACCACCGCCTCCAAGTTGATCGTATCGCCATCAGGAGTATCCGGTTCGTTTTCATCAATGAGAACAATCAGTGAATTTACAGAAATGTTCTGTCCTTCGCTGACGGAAACTTCGCAAACGATGCCGTTACTCGGAGAATAGACTTTGCCTTCCTGTACCCTCCGGTCATCCTGTTCCGCTATCTGTCTTTCCTGTTGGGAAATGTTCAGTTCCCGCTGTTTGATCGTTAATTCATATTGCGTTTGCGCATCGTTGACCGCCTTATGGATTGAATCCAGTTGACTCTGCTGATTCTGTAAACTCACTTGGGCGTTCATTCGGGTAACTTGTGCCTTATCGTAATCTTGTTGCGAAGCGATCCCTTTTTCATAAAGCGAACGGTAACTTTCTTCTTGTGTCAAATACAACTCGATCTGTTCTTTTGCCAGCCGAATGGAATTGTTCAACTGTTCCTGTTGAGATTGATAGGAACTCAGTGTCTCGTTAAGATTTTTCTTTTCCAGTTCGGTCATTCTTTCGTGTGCCTGCAAGTAGTCGTTAAGATGGTGTTTCAGTGTGTTTTGTTGAATATCAAGTTCCGGCTGATAAATATACGCAATCGGGTCTCCCTTGCTCACTCTTTGATTGACCGTAACATAAATCGTCTCGACCACACCGCTGACCTGACTGGTAACAGCAGGGGTTCCCTGGGGAAACATGATCATTCCTGTTCCGGTAACACGGACATCAATCACTCCAAAAAGGCTCCACCAAAGGAGTGCTCCGCAAACCACAACGCCAGCCAACAGCAGCAGCCGTTCAAACCGGGAAATCACTTTGACCGCTTCGTCCAGTTTTTCCGGCGATTCATACTGCCTGCGTGCTTCTTCACGAAATAATGGATTATTTGTCTGCATCGTCGATTAAAGGTTATAACGAACTATATTGATCCCCCGGCGTTCCAACAATGAGCCATCGGAGAGATAAAGATGTATCAGCCGCTTCCGCAACGTGATAAGGTTCTCTACTTCCTTGTAGCGCATTTGTTCCCAATTTTCTTGTGCCTGCATAACGAAAAAAGCGGTTGAGAGCCCGCGTTTCATACGTTCGTTTTCTGCCAAATAATTGCCTTCCGCCGCTGCAACTGCCAGTGCAAAGTATTCAATGTTCCTGAATGCTTGAACGACTTCAAGATAACGCCTATACACATCGGATTCCGCCAAATGAACAAGATTATCCAACGCCAATCGACACTGGGTCATCGTGTATTGAGTGGAACGGTGATTAGCCCGCTCTGATCGGCTACCCAAGGAGTGCTGAAACTGCAAACCGACGGTTGCCGAAATATCGTCTCTTTTCGACGCTACGGTTGTCTGCTGACGGTAAGTGTCCGCCGTGCCATTCCAATCCGTCGAAACGATGAGATCAAGTTGCGGCAGCAAGCCGTTGCGCGTTTTGACCAAATCCCACTGACCGGACTGAATTTGTAATTTTGCCTGAGCAATGTCCGGTCGGCAACACTTTGCAGTTTCGATGTGTCCGGCACAGGTCATCAACCGGTCGCACGCCGGAAACAAATCGCTCACGAGATCAATTTCCTGATTCCAATACTCCGGCGAGTGCGGCATAATTGTTTGCAACAGAACAGCCCTTGCTGATTCGACTTGACATCGGGCATTCACAAGTTCCGCCTCTTGTTTTGCCATTTGAGCGATAAAAGAAAACCGATCGGTTGCAGGCTGTATGCCGTGATTGATGCGTTCAAGCGTATCCTGCCAATTTTTCGCCGTCAGAGAGTACGATTCCTGCGCAATGTTCAGCAACCTCACGGCGGCAATGTATTCCCAGCACGAATTTTCAACATCGGCAACGAATTTTTGTGCGTACCCCCGGAACTCATACTGGGAATACACGGTGTGCAACCGTGCTTGGCGAATGTTCGCCAGATTAACCCCGAAGCCGCCGCCTTTGAGTAAATGCTGTTGCCATTGCAAAGACACCGAATCGGCGATCTTACCAATCTCTTGGGTCGGTGTTTCGGTCAATGCATTCAACCACGAACCGCTGATACTCCAAGTGCCGCCCAAAGTATCTTTTCGTTGCAACCCAAAAGTTGTTAACACATCTGATTCCGGCAGCCTTCCCGGCAAGTAACCGGCTTCGTCTCCATACTTGGATTCACCGGCGGTACCTTGGACGGTTACACGGACTTGCGGGTCAAAAACGGCAAGGGCTTGTGCCTCGCCCGACTCGGTGAGTGCCGGTTGTATCTGGTGCAAAGCAAAATCAGGGTTATGGGCAAGCCCCAATGCCAGTGCACTGCTCAACTGGAGAATAAGCACACTGTCATTTTTTTGAAAAACCGTGTTTATGAACTGTCTCTCATCGGTACTGGCGTTTTTTTGGACGATACGGTGTGTCACGTTGGAACCGTCTGGGGCAACATTCATATTCAGCGCACCGGTGTAGTGTGTCGAGATGGACGGCTTTTTGAGTTCCGCCCGATAGATGGCGGCTTTTGCCGCACTTCGTTGTTCCATTTTTTCGAGAACTCCGCCGAAAGTCTCATTTTGTTGCACTAAAGCAGCGGTGATGACATCGGAATCCTCTGTTTTTTCAGCGTCCGTTGTCTGAATTTTCTCAACTCTTGCCGGTTCTTGAGATGTCGTCCACCATCGGTGTTGCGGAGAAAGCCCTGACGTACCGATTCTACATCCCGCCGTATTTCCTATCGCAAACAGCAGAAAAAGGACGCAGAATCCGTATGTCCGCATCTTTTCCGACACCATAATATCGTCGGTATCGTCATATTCCTCCCACGCATTGCAATATGTTCCGTCTAATCAATACGACCGTTAGAAGTATCACATTCGGATCATTGCATGAAGGTTGCCCCTTGGAATCCCCATTGTATTTTCATCGCTCTTTGGTAGAATCGTCCCGATGGTTCACGCATAACTCTTTTTTGGAAAATAAGACAATGTCAAACTGGACAAAAGAAGACCTTGACAAGGTCAAGGCGACAATCGGAGCCAAAGCGGCATTCGACAAGGCGTTTCGCGAGGAAGTTCTCGCTAATCCGGCGGCGATGATCGAGAAAATTGCCGGAAAAAAGATTCCCGAAGGTTATTCTGTTGACATCATTGAAAACAAGCCCGGCACCGTAGCGACCTTTGTTTTGCCGAATTACTACGGCGATAAGATCGGTCAGGAAGAACTGGCGGCGATTGCCGGTGCTCGATCCGTGACTGCCACCAATACTGCGGCGCAAGTCGAAGTGGCTGTTCAGGTTGTTGAAGCGGAAGAGGTGGTCTCAACGACCACCACAGTTGCAGAAGCCGAACTCGCTGTTGGTGCAGTGGTTGCCGTTGTCGCCGTCGAGGCTGTTGTTCTCGTCTAGCAGAAATGCGTGAGGCGGGCGGGTAATCGCTCTACAACAAGGTGGGCATGAATTGGCGGACGTAGCCGTCGATTTTCGCCTTCCGGGAATTGCTCTTGCCTTCAATCTTGAAATTCTCTACTATTTCCTTGCCGGAGGTGTTTTTTCCGGGGCAATGGATACGTATGAACGGAATCAGCGGAATATACAGCGGAGTCGGCACCGGTGCTCACAAGATCGGTGAACTCGAACATCGCCAAGGCATGGGAAAGTTGGGATACAAAATGGATGATCCCGACCGTCCAATGACCGTTGACGAAATCAAGCGAACGACGTTCAAGGATTTAGTGCTCGGCGGCGTGGGCGAAGTGAACATGATGCAGCAAAAAGCCGACCTTGCCGTCGAAAAATTGATGTGCGGCGGCGAAATCGGCATGGCAGAAGTCCTCACCGCTCTCCAAAAAGCCGACATCGCCTTCAAAATGATGATGCAAATCAGAAATAAACTGGTCTCCGCCTATCAGGAAATACAAGGCATGAGAGTGTAGGGGGAGAGGAGTCAGAAGTTAGGAGTTAGGGGAAAAAAGGATGCAACCGGCAAAAAGTTTTAGAGATTTGATTGTTTGGCAGAAGTCGCATCGGTTTGTGCTTGATGTTTACAAAACTACTCATTCAGGTTTTCCCCGTGAGGAAATTTATGGACTAACATCGCAATTTCGCCGTGCCGCTGTGTCCATTGCGGCAAATATCGCAGAAGGTTTTAGAAAACAGAGCAAAGCCGACAAAGCCCGGCTACTCAACATTTCGGAAGGATCATTGGAAGGATGTCGTTACTATCTCATTCTTGCCAAAGACCTTGGATATATGAACGACAATCACATGTGGGAACTAACGGAGGAAATAGGGCGTTTGCTCAATGCCTATCGAAATGCCCTCCTAACTCCTAACTCCTAACTCCTGTCTCCTTAACATGGAACAATTTTTAACCAACCTGAAACAGCACGCCGCTCAACTGTACGCCCAGTTGAAGGACTTGTACATGAGCATGACGCTCGGCAACAGAATCGTTGCCACACTGCTCTTGGCAACCCTCCTCTTTTCGCTCGGCTACCTTATCGTGGGAAGTATTCCATCGGCGGACCCGACCAGTAAAACCACAATGATCCTCGATGGATACCTATTTAATAACAATGAGAAAGGGGCAGCCCAGTCTGCTTTTTCGAGCAAAGGCTTGAACGACCATAATTGGATTGGAAATCAATTACAGGTTCCGACGAGCAAAAAGGCGCAATACACCGCCGCTCTTGCGGAGGCAGATGTACCCGAAAAAACCGGCATGGCGAGGCAAGATGCCGCCAAAAATTTATCCGTTTGGGATAGTGTCAAAATCATGGATAAGCGGATGATCACCAGCACGGAAAAGGACTGTGAAAATGCGATCAGAATGTTAGGCGATTTTACCGAAGTCCAAGTAACAAGCAACAAACGACCCGCATGGGAACGCAACGTCTGGGCACGGACGCAAATTCCTTCTGTCAGTGTAACGGTGAAAAACGTTGAAAACAAACCGCTCTCGGATAATACCATTAGTTCCATCAGTGCCATTGTTTCACGCGCCTTCGGAATTACCAACCTGAAAGAAATCAGCATCACCGATGCAAGACATAGCCGCTCGTATGACGGAAACGGTGCGGAACTGGGGAGTACACAAGGGGAATATGCCCGGCACCAACAACGAGCGCAGGAAGAGTGGGAAAAAAGAATTTACGATCTTTTTTCGTATATCGACGGGTTAAATGTGAAAGCCTCCGTGAATTTAACGAAGTATCGGGAACAAAAAACGTTTGACGTGGATCATAGAAAACCGACCGTATTGGTAAACCACGAATTGGATTATCAATTTTTGAAAGAAGGTTTGGACCGATTTTGGCGGCCGGGTCAGGTTGCCCAATGGAGTCGAACGCAAATTGACCCGACGGGCGGTATTAGTGCAAAAGATAAAGTCGATGAAAGAAAACGGGAAACGGAAACAACCAACGCTTTACCAGGTACGGAAACGACTGAAGAGGCATTGCCGTTTATCCCTGTACAGGTAACGATTGCCATTACAATTCCGCGGGAACATCTATTAAAAAGATGGCAGGAGAAAAATCGGCTCTTCGGAGAGGGCGATCCAGACGCAAAACCCACTCCCGAACAGTTGCTCGCCGAAGAAGAAGAATTAACTCTCACCACGAAACGGAGCGTTGCCAAGTTGATAGAAAATTATCGGCTTTCCAACAAAACCGACCCGATGGAACTCGTCGATGTCAGTTATTCCATTCCGCCTCGAGAGGCTGACCCCGTAGTAACGGCGTGGGAGCAGTTCGTGCTCTTTTTGCAGGAACATTGGCAAAATTTGAGTTTGATGAGTTTGGTGTTTTGCGGAATGGCAGTGCTGTACTTGATTTCCAAGCCGCCCAAGCCTGACAGCATTGCGATTATCGAAGGCATGGAAACGCCGCTCGAAGCGATTGATGCTCGCATTGCCGAAAAGCGTCGTTTGGAAGAGGAGCGGTTAGCCGCCGAAGCCGCTGCTGCCGCTGCCGCCATAGAACAGGAAGAGTTTGAAAATTCACTGAACGATTTAGGTTCCATCCGTTCGTTGCGTGACGAGATTGCCGAATTGATAGCCAAGAACCCAGAAGCCGCCGCCGCCGTCATCCGCCAATGGATCGGAAATTCAGTGCTGGTGGAGGCGAATACGTAGGAGAAAGGAGTTAGGAGTTAGGAGGAAGAAGCCAGAAGTCAGGAGTCGGATATACGAATAACGATGTTTTGGGAGAATTAGTGGACGAAATCGGACGTATGCTTCATGCCTATCGCAACTCTCTCCTAACTCCTGTATTCTGACTCCTGTATCCCTACAACCATGTTTGGTAAAAAGAAGAAGCCGAAAGAGCCGGACTATTCGAAAATGCCGGTGTTGCCGAATAAACTCGTTGAGTTTGTGCAGGCAAAGTACGGACTCACACCAGATGAGTTACACAAGCTCTTCGAATCGCTCGGACGTGTTGATGATACCATCAAAGTTTCCCGAAAACAGATCATTAAAGAAAAAAAATATCCCAAAAGCGTCGGCAAAATCATTTCCATACTTGAAGCCACCGAGTACGAAAAGGGACGTGCCGAAAAACGACTCGGAAAGGATGATAAAATACGTGAACTGATCGAAGATGTTGACTTCGACGAATTGATGGTTCGCTTGGAAGTCAACGATGCGATTTATCCAAAAAATCTTGCTCCAGTCGATATTGCCCGAAGCCTCGACTCGGCAGGCGACAAATTGGAAGCATTGGATCGCCAGCGGGCAGCACTACCGAAAGTTTACTCGGCAAGGGAAGAGGCGGTTCTCGATGTCTTGACGTTGATCAAACAACAAGAGCCGATTCGGGTTGCCCGACGTATTGCGGAGCGGCAACGTGCATACATTTTGAACAACCCGATGGAGGTACTTGAAGCCGAATATGCAGAATGGCTGCGTCAACTTCGAGGCGACCCCACGGAAGAGGAACGATTGGCAAAGGAAGCGGCTGACCGATTGGTAGCCGAAGCCGCCGCCATAGAAGACGAACGCATCGCCGCCGAAGAAGCGGCACGCAATTTCGACGATTTGGAAGGTGTCCATACCTTGTTGGACGATGCCGCTGCTCTTATTCGGGACAATCCCGAAGCCGCCGCCGCCATCGTTCGCCAGTGGATCGGAAATGCAGTACTGTTAGAGACAAAGTGAGGGGGAAGGAGTTAGGAGTCAGAAGTTAGGAGACAGGAGAATGACCGGAATCAAAAAAGCAGCCCAATTTTTAAGTAGTTTAGACTACACGGAAGTC
>Ga0082212_10006799_pt1 | contig 15266 bp, 5 predicted proteins | sample TergutNt197P3_FD_71548 | JGI IMG/M metagenome (GOLD analysis project Ga0082212, IMG submission 71548) | Neocapritermes taracua P3 segment gut microbial communities from Petit-Saut dam, French Guiana - Nt197 P3 | ecosystem: Host-associated > Arthropoda: Insects > Digestive system > Gut ...
TATTGCGGAAATGTAAATTCTGTTATAATTGGATTTGTCATATCAGGCGCAAAGAGTGCCAGACGCGGCGCCTGGATTATCCTGTGACAGTAATGGAGAACCACAACTCCAAAATAAAAGAGGCTGAAAACGGGGAACCCCTAACCCCAGAATAAAAGAGGCAAACTTGGTTATTTTGGAGGAAAATCATGAAAAACAACGCAAGAAATATGCTGTTGTCACTCATTGCAATAATAATGACGACGTTCTTTCTGTCGGCAGTCATGCCTGTTGCGGCACATGCTCAGGCCGGCGTTCCGACTGTTTACGTAACTGACGGGCAAGGGAAAGTCGGAGATATCGTTGATGTAAAAGTTGGTATCAGAAACAACCCCGGCATTACAGGGATAACGCTTAGGGTCTATTTTGACACTACGGCGTTACGTCTTGTCCCCCCAATAAAAGATGAGAATCTGTTCGGAACAGCGTGGCACACCCCAGTTCAAACAAATTCACCGATACAAATGCTTTGGAATGACTATGCAGCTTTGGTTGATTTTCGCGGTGATGGCGATATGGCAACACTGTCATTCGAGATATTAAACGACACGGGAACCGAATTAAGAGTGGTAGTTACTGATGTAAATGATATAGACTGCTCAGACAATCGAGGTGGGTGGGATTGTCCCATATGGGATGTCACATTTAACTACGTTAACGGCATTATATCAGCTCCGGCTGCACTGCAAAGCATCGCGGTAACCACGCCGCCAACAAAGACGAATTATTTCGTAGGCGAACACCTTGACCTCACGGGAATGGTAGTAACGGCAACATACAGCGATAGCAACACGAAAACAGTAACAGGCTACACGACAATCCCGGCAGCGGGCGCACCCCTTACGTTGAGCAATCAGACTGTTACGGTAAGATACAGCGAGGATGGCAGCACGCCCCAAACCACGATGTTCGAGATCACGGTTATGCCCGTACCTACGTATAGCATATCCCATAACGTATCCGCAAACCCGTACACATTCCCGGCCGCGTTTTTCGGCTACGATACGCAAAACGCGCTGTCCGCGAATATAACAAACACCGGCAACCAGTCCACAGGCGCTCTGGCCGTCGCGTTGAGCGGTGCCAACGCAAGCGCGTTTACTATGAGCACAAATGCATTGAACAATATCGCGCCCGCAGCAATCACGGAATTTACCGTCCGTCCAAATACAGGACTGAGCGTTGGTACATACACGGCGACTGTGACTGTCGGCCCGGTGACGGGAGACCTCATCTCGCCTGTGAGTTTTAACGTAAGCTTTACTGTAAACGAGGTTGTGCTGACCGGAATATCGATAACTACGCCGCCGACCAAGACGGTTTACTTTGTAGGCGAGAATCTGATCACTGCGGGCATGGTAGTCACAGCGTACTTCAATGACGGCAGCGATAAACTCGTGACCGAATACGACTACAATCCTAAGGTGCTGGAAGTCGCTGGAACGCAGACCATCACGGTTAGCTACGAAGGCGAAGAGACTACCTTTACGGTTGAAGTGGCCGTACTTAATGGCATAACTGTTGAACCTGATACATATAAGGTGGACTATTTTGTAGGCGACGCGCTTGACCTTTCCGGTATGATCGTGAAAGCCAGTTACCTTGTCGGTGGAAATCTCGGAACGTATCGTGAAGTCACCGGATATACAACCGATCCGGTGAATGGCGCAATGCTTACTGTAGCAGGCCCGCTTTCTGTCAATATCAGATATTCCGAAGGCGGCACGAATGTGGTAAGCCACATAAATATAAATGTAAAACCCATTTCGGAAACGTCAATCGTAGTTACAGGCGTGCGTCCTGAATTCCAGGTGGGAATTCAGGCGCCTATGGAGACCAGAGCAAGGTCGATTGAGTGGGAGTGGGTATACGAACCGAAATTTTACAATGCTCCGGAAGTGACATTCGACGTTACCGAATATGAAGGACCGTTCAGGCTGTGGGTTGGCATTGAAGATGTTTACCCCGGAATATATGTAGATGTGGTGGAATATGTCGAAGATCAGGAGGATACCAGGAATGACATCGGCGAATACTTCTATGATATAGAAATTCCGGAAGGCATTGTCGGCGCCGGAATTTACTTCGGAAATAACGAATGGTATGTAAATGGTTTCAGCGGAGGCGATTCCGTTACCATGTTGAAAACGCAGGAAGTGGCGACGGTAGTTTACTTCGACGACGAAGGATATTACGAAAAACCGTATATTCCCGATGATGCAACCAACCCATTTGTTGAAACCGTCGTCGAACCCAGTTTCGATATAAGTTTTATAATGCTTGGAACGACACGGGTGGGACCGACGTCTTTTGATTATGAATTAACGGTTTCTGTAACAAACAACGGGGCCGGCGCGAAAAATGTCACCGCCAGTCTCGCGAATTATCCGACCAACGTCACTGTAATACAAGGCGACCTCACTTTCGGCGACATCCCGGCAGGAGCGATGGTAACGAGCGCTAATTCCTTTACGATTCGTATAGACAGAGCCATAGCTTTCGACGGTTCGTTACTGGAGTTCGACTTTTACTATTCAGGTACGGAGTAATAACGACCGGGGAGTTTTATTAAGGTGAATTGATGAAAATGCCCGTCGGTTATAAACGGCGGGCATTTTTTTTGAAAACCTGTTCAATTGAGGTTCTTGCAAAACCCCTGGAAGCATGGACTTCCAGTCCGCAAACCCTTAATAAATGCGGGCAGTATGCCCGCGCTCCCGGCAAAACCGGAGGTTTTGCAAGAACCTCCTTGTTCGAAATTTTTTTCACGATAGGCAAATATGCGAAGATTTAAGACGGCAGGCTCTCTCGCGAGCATCTTTCTGATCATACTTGTTTTGATGGACATAGCTGCGTATGCTGCGCCGGCAAGTCCCGAGCCGGCGTATTTCACGCAGCCGGACGGAACGGTCGTCCAGGTTAACGTTATAGGTGACGAATTTCTCGGCTGGACGGAAGATGAGGCCGCCGATTTGATAATTTTCGATCTTGAGTTATTCGGATATTGTTATGCCGTATGGACAGACGACGGTCCTGTTTCCACGGGAGAGCTTGTAGGTTCGCCTGATCTGGGAATTTCGTTCGCTGCCGGCATGGGAATGGGAAGACCAAGGACGAGAGGCGGTGATGTTCCCGCAAGGCTGCGTGAAAGGGCCGAAAGAGAACGCGAAGATGAAATGGCGATATTGCTGTCGGCCGGGAATATGCCGCTTTCTGAAATTGATTTGCTATTAGACGGTTCTCCAGCGCATGCTGATGTTTCAACCCTGAAACGCAATCTGCTGATAATTCACGCCACCTGGAGCGACAGGACGGACATTAACACTCCCAAGATAACCGGCAATCAAATATACGATCGCGTTTTCAATCCAGCCGTCAATTCCGTTAACAGATACTATAAAGAACTTATAGGCGCCACGGAGGACATTATTCTGCCCGTTACCTTGAAAAATCCATTAAACGGCAGACCTGGAATTATTGAAGTAATATTGCCCGGTAGACACACCAATCCCGGGAACAATTCCACCTTGCGCAGAGAATTAATGACGAAAGTATTAACTGCGGCGTCAGCGCAGGGCCACATAGACTTTTCCGTTTTCGACGCGAATAAAGACGGGACTATTCAAACCACCGAATTATCGATCGGGGTTATTATTGACGGATATGAAAGTTCAAGCAATGCCGGAACCGGCCCGAGTTTTTGGGGATCGGCCGGTTCGGCATACTCGCCCGACAGGGCTTCGACAAATAACGTCAAAATCGAAAGCGCTTTCGGTATGGGCGCGTTCCATGGAAAAACAGGCAATACCGCGGCGGATATGCTGACAATCGGCATAATATGCCACGAATTAGGACATTCCGCTTATAAATTCATAGATACATATGATACGCAGACAAACGTGGACGACGGCGAATCCCAGGGACAGGGGTACTGGTCGCTCATGGCGCAGGGGAGTTGGTCGAGAAAAACCACCAGCGAGTCAGTCGGCGCGTCTCCAAGTTATGTCGACGCTTATAACCTGGTCATGTATGGATTCGTGACTCCGGGAGTAATATCCGATTACGCGAGCAATATCACGCTAAATTCACACCTGGATATTTACAGGGTGAACACCGGCGTGAGCGCCGACCAGTATTTTCTTTTGCAGCAAAGGAAATATGGCTCCGCTGACAACTACGACAGAGGCGCTTTTTTTCGTATTAATACTTCGTCCAATTCAGAAAATGGCGGGCTTCTGATTTATCATATTGATAAAAAAGTGACATCAGGCAATAGCAAAAATTCACATTACCTGGCGGCTATCGCGGAGGCGCATGGCGGACAGCAGAACCTGCGAATGGTACGCGGCACAACGGGCTACAATTATGGCGATTTAAATGATTTGTGGGGCGGCTCTAAAAAACTGTTTTACGACGCATCAGACCCTTCCGCCAGGCTGTACAGCGCGTATACAAGCAACACTGTTCCGCCCGCACGGAACACCGATTCGGGCATTGAAGTTGGAAACATAACCTGGAACGGAAGCGCGGGAAATACCATGTTCTACGTGACACATGGAGGCAGCGCGTATTGCTGCTCGGTAGATGATTTTAACAGTCTGCGAACCGCGATAAACGAATACGCCCACGCCTCGGAAGATATGGTTATAACCGTTACGACTGGTTTTCCAATTACCGCTGAGATTCTTATGCCTGAAAACGAATATGGCAAGACTCTGACCATAAAAAGCGCGAACGCGGCGAACCCCTTTACCCTGACGCGCGGCTTTCCCGACGCTCTCTTTATCGTAAACAAAAACGCAAAGCTCGTTTTTGAAGATATTATCGTTGACGGCAATACGGAGATGTATCCGGGCGACTTTTTTGCGTCCCCGATTGTCTATGTCGACGGCGGCGAGTTTACGATGAGAGACGGCGCGGTTTTAACGAACAACGGCAACAGTGGCGTACATGTATACAACGGCGTATTCTTCATGACCGGCGGTGAAATCAGAGACAATGCGACAATGTTCGTCGGCGGAGTGTTGGTGTCAGGCTCTTTCGACTCTTTGGGCAGCGGCATAGCGCTTCAAGGTGAATTTATCATGACCGGCGGAAAAATCAGCGGTAATACTGCCTCGGGCTTTTTCTGCGTTAGCGGCGGCGTGTATGTAGATAATGCCGGCATATTCACGATGACCGGCGGCGAAATCAGCAATAACACCACGGAAAGATTCGGCGGAGGAGTATTGATAGACGAAGGCGGCGGATTTACCCTCGGCGGCACGGCGGCAATTCGCGGCAACATAAATAACAATGTTTATCTTTCAGACGGCGCCTATATAACACTTGGCACTGGCGCTGTCGCGCCCGCTCCGGGCATGGAAATCTGGGTGACAAAAACGGGCGATAATGGCGTTATTATTGAATCCGGCGCTGTGCCTGACGTAGTGGCGTACTTCTTCGCCGATGCTGAAGGCGCAAAGCTAACGTTCGACGCGGGCAGATTGCGTATAGATCTTATTCTCTATGGAGATGTGAACGGCGACGGTGTGTTCAACTCGCGGGATGTTATTGCGCTTGAGCGCTGGATTGCCGGCTGGCCAATTGAGATAAATATGGATGCCGCCGATGTAAACGGCGACGGAGCCGTCAACTCAAGGGACGTAATAGTGTTGGACAGGCATTTCGCCGGTTGGCCCGGGTATGAAACATTGCCATATCGTCCGCAGCAATAAGCGGCGCCGATTATGACAATTACTTCGTCTTTCAAATTCGGCAGTTAAGATATTATGGAGCAAGGCATGAGGAAAAATAAAACGTTAGAAATGATTATGGCTATGACGCTTCTGATGGCGCTGAACCTGGGCATAATCCCTGTTCCGGCGCTTGCGGAAGATGCCGGCGGAATCCTCATTGCCGATGGTATCGACGGTTACACTACGGCGGACATTTATAACGCTCCCGTCGCAGCCGTTACGCCAACTCCGGGACAAAAACCAGATCTGCGAACGGAAGTAAAATCCGTTCAAAACGGTGAAAAAGCGCCGGGAGTCGCCGATGTCGTCACACACGCGACCGGTGGCGATTTTTCACAACCGCCGAATACGCAGGGAGAAAGTAAATCGCGGTTTGCCGAAGACCGCGTGATTGTGAAGCTTTCCGGCAATTACCCGGGGACAGGTTCAACGATGTCGTCAAATACGCCGGCAATACCTCTTGACCTTGGGATAAATGTTGTAGAAATGCGTTTAATCAACCCGTCAAAAGGAGTAAGTAATGCCGGCGTCTTCTCGACAAGCCCGGTCGCTGCCGTTGTCACAAACACTCAAAACAACGTGTTTGTTCTTACGCTTGAAGAAACCGGCATTGACGCCGTGGAAAACGCGCTGGAAATACTCAGGGCCAACCCGGCTGTTGAAATAGCCGAACCTGATTATTTCTATGAATTTACGGCAACGCCTAACGACCCGATGTTTAATGCGCAATACGCGCTTGAGAGGATCAACGCCGCCGAGGCGTGGGACATAACAACCGGCAGCTCGCAAGTAGTGGTCGGCGTAATCGACAGCGGCATCAACGGCACACACCCCGATCTGATCGACAATTTATGGATTAACCCAAATCCAAATCAAAACGGGTACGTGAATGATATCCACGGCTATAATTTTACAGGCAATGTCGGCGGCATTCCGACGGATGAAAGCGGCCACGGTACGCATGTGGCCGGCATAATCGGCGCGAAAGGCAATAACGGCATAGGCGTTAGCGGCATAAACTGGAATGTAAGCCTTGCGTGGCTGGGCATTGACATGGGCGGCAATTCCATCTCTGTTTCAGGCGCTATTGAGGCGCTGAACTATGCAAATAATCATAACATTGCCATTACAAACAACAGCTACGGCGGCCCGGACTATTCAGAAGCGTTTTATGATGCTATATCAAATTATAACGGCCTGTTCGTGGCTGCCGCCGGTAATGATTACGGTAATGACAACGATTTAAACCCCAGATATCCCGCAAGTTATAACCTGCCTAATGTTATTTCAGTAGCGTCAACCGACGAGTGGGATAACCTGTCTTATTTTTCAAATTATGGGTTTAACAGCGTGCATATAGCCGCTCCGGGCAGCAATATAATAAGCGCTTACCCAGTCGGCGCGTATAAAGATCTTAGCGGAACATCAATGGCAAGCCCGCATGTGGCCGGCGTCGCGGCCTTAATAAAAGCGGCAAACCCCGGGCTTGCTACGGAAGATGTACGGGATATTTTATTAGCGACGGCGCGCCGAACAAGCGCATTGGAACCGTATAATTTGGGCATTGTTGACGCCGGCGCTGCGGCGTGGTACGGCTTCAGCGAATTTATTACAGTTACCTACGATTTCCTTGATGCTGGATTCACGCCTGTTGTTGTAAAAATTTTACCGGGCGCCAGGCTCTTAAAACCATCGGAACCGTTAAGGGCCGGATATGTTTTTGACGGGTGGCATACGCAAGCGCAGGGCGGTATTAAGTTTGACTTTTCAGATGCGGTAAACGACGATATGACGCTATATGCGCGATGGGTTTCGCCTTCCCCGGGCATGTACGCCGTAGAGTTCCCCGATCCGAATTTTCGCCGTGAAGTTTTGCGGCTGCTTAATGAAAATGACGGCGGGAACAGGTATGCAAGCAGTATAATAAGCCAGACTGATCAAGTCATGCTTGCGTCGGTGACACGTCTGGACGTGAGCGGCAAGGGTATCAGCGATATGACCGGGCTGCGCTATTTTACCGGGATTGCGGGTCTTGACTGTTCCGATAACCTGTTGACTGTATTGAATGTAACAAACAATATCAGATTGATTGAGATTGACTGCATTCTCAACCGTATGGATACAGCCGATGACGTAATAGGATGGCGGGAAATCGGGCTGAACCTGGGTACGACATTCCATTTTTATCCGCAAAAAACGGCGGTTGAAAATCTTCAAAAAGCGATATCGTCTTATGCCTCGGCTGCGCAAGACATGGTAATAGCCGTTGACTCTGTTGTCGCCATAACTTCAAGACTGACCATTCCCGCAAACCCATATGGTAAAACCCTCACAATAACAAGCACTGATGCGGCAAACCCAGCGGTTCTGAAACGCCGCGTCTATAACGAGTACCTGTTCGTTGTTTCCGGCGGCGCAAAGCTGGTTCTGGAAAATATCATTGTAGACGGGAATAAGGAGGCTTATTTATTTAATAACAAACAACTTATACTTGTAGGCGAGCCTGACGCTGCCGGCGAGCTTGCCTTGAAAGCCGGCGCGGTTTTAAGGGACAACTACGGCGGCGGCGTCCATGTGAATGGAACTTACGCACCCAGCACGTTTACAATGTACGGTGGAGAAATCAGCGGAAATATCGCTGTTACATCATCCCCCATTTTTGCGTCCGGCGGCGGCGGCGTATATATATACGGCGGAAAATTTACTATGCACGGCGGAAAAATCTGCGGAAATTCCGCCGATACAGGTGGCGGTGTGAACTCATGGTTCGGCTCAATCACGATGTACGGCGGGGAGATCAGCGGAAATACGGCTACTGAAACGGGCGGCGGTATGTATATGTACTCAGGCTCTTTCACGATGCACGGCGGGGAAATCAGCAGAAATGTCTCTAATTCCTCTCACGGCTCTTACGGCGGCGGCATCAATGTTATATCTAGCGGTGAAATCAATATATATGACGGGAAAATCAGCGAAAATACCGCAAACTCCCCCTCCGCCTCATTTGGAGGCGGCATATCTTTGTCTGAAAGCGTACTCATAATGCACGGCGGCGAAATCAGCGGCAATATCGCTGATTCCGGCGGTGGCGTGTATATATGGAATGGCAGCGAATCCACCATCGACGGCACGGCGGAAATCAGCCACAATACAGCCGATTCCGGCGGCGGCGTGTCCATATTGAATGGCGGCGAACTTACGATGCTCGGTGGAAAAATCATAAACAATATCTCACGTTCCTACGGCGGCGGTGTGCGTGTTTATAATAACAGCACTTTTACAATGCACGGCGGCGAAATCAGCGGAAATTTCAGGAATCCTGCTTACCCGGACACATCATTATACGGCGGCGGAGTATATGTTTACGACAGCGAATTTACGATGTACGGCGGTAAAATCAGCGGAAATACTGCTGAATCCGGCGGTGGTGTGTATGCAGTAGGTTATTCCAGCATAGGCGAATTCACTATGCACGGAGGTGAAGTCAGCGGAAATTCTTCCATATATGATGGCGGCGGCGTAAGAATTCAAAATAATGGCGCGTTTACCATGACCGGCGGTGAAATCAGCGAAAATTCAGCGGCCAGGTACGGTGGAGGCGTGGCTGTATTTTACGGCGGCGAATATACCCTCGGCGGAGGCGCGATAGTCAGCGGCAACACCCGAAGCAGCAATGGCGCAACAAGCAATGTTTATCTCGATAATGAAACATTCATTACACCCGGCATAGACGAAGAAGCGCCTGAATATGGCATGAATATAGGCATACAAACCTCGACGGCATCCGGCGTTATTGTAGACTCAGGCGCTAAAGCCAGATATGCGGAATACTTTCATGCCGACGATCCTGACATGAAAGTGGTATACGAAGACGGAAAACTGCGTATAGTTGACGCAGCGTTAATATGTATATTGTCAATATGCATATCTGATGGTTCCGATATAACAATCACGTTAGACCGTGATCAGACGCTGATAAGCCCTGTTGATATCCCTGCAGGTAAAACACTAACTCTGCGAAGCGCGGGAGCGGCGAACCCCGTCACGCTTACGCGCGGTATTTACGGTAATCTGTTCACAGTAAACAGAGGTTCAAAGCTCATATTGGAAAATATTATCATCGACGGTAATAAGGATTTTTATCCGTCCACCTGGGGATCGCTTGTACATGTCGACGGCGAGTTCATTATGAACGATGGCGCAGTTTTGACGAATAACGGCGGACGCGGCGTATTTGTTAACAACGGCAGCTTTGCGATGAACGGCGGCGAAATCAGCGGAAACACCTCAGATGCAGGCGGTGGCGTGTATGTATCGGGCGGCGGATTTAGGATGCGGGGCGGTGAAATCAGCGGCAATAGCGCGAGCGCGGGCGGCGGGGTGTATGTAGGCATCTATGTAGACACCGGCTTTTTTGGCGACTGGTACGGTGGCTCATTCGAAATGCTCGGCGGTAAAATCACCGGCAATATCGCATTGGACTATGACAACGATTTCGGCTATGGCGGCGGCGTGTTCGTTGAGGACATATGTTTTTTCACCATGATTGATGGTGAAATCAGCGGCAATACCGCTTTTAACGGCGGCGGCGTATTTTTATCCGAAGGAGGTTTTTTTATATTAGGCAGTTATTTCACCATGTCCGGCGGCAAGATCATAGATAATGCCGCTTTTAACGGCGGCGGCGTTTACATATCGCGCGGCGTTGTCTTTGACCTCGCCGGCGAGGCGGTTGTCAGCGACAATACAGCCACCGCCGGCAGCGGCGTTTATGTTGAAGGTTTTTTTACCATGAACGGCGGCGAAATCAGCAGCAATTACGGTGACTGCCGGGTGGATGGTTATGGTTCTACCGGGCAGAGCTACGGCGGCGGCGTTTATTTATCCGAAAGCGGCTGGTTCGACATGCCTGGCGGCGAAATAAGCGAAAATAGAGCCGGTGCAAACGGCGGGGGCGTGTTTGTGTCGGACGGAGGCGTATTTAACCTCGGTGACGCAGCGGCAATTTGGGGCAATAGTGCAATCAACAACGGCGGGGGCGTGTTCATAAACGGCGAGTTGACTATGACCGGCGGTGAAATCAGCGGCAATGACGCCTTTTTGGGCGGTGGAATACTGGCGGGCGGCCAATTTACCATGACCGGTGGTATAATCAACAGTAATACCTCAGATTCATCTTTCTTTTTGCTAGGCGTCGGTGGCATTTATGTATCGAGTGGTATTTTTACGCTCGGCGGCGACGCGGTTATCAACGGCAATGCGTTTGGCAATGTTTATCTTACAGACGGCGTTTACATCACGCTCGGCACAGGCGAAGACGCGCCGACACCGATTATGAATGTTAGCGTCCAGACGGAAACGCCTGACGGTGTTATCGTTCAATCCGGCGCGAATCCGTACGATACGGAAAACTTTCATGCCGACGATCCCGGCATGAAAGTGATATACGCGGACGGCAAACTGCGCATAGTTGACGCCGAGTCAATATGTATAGGCTCTTTATGCGTATCTGATGGTTCAGATTTGATAGTCCAGCTTGACCAGGGTCAGACGCTGGCAAGCCCAGTTTTTATCCCTCCGGGTAGAACCATCACCCTGCGAAGCGCAGATGCGTTAAATCCTGTCACCCTTACGCGCGGCTTAAGCGGATTTGGTGGATGCCTGTTTCCCGCATTTATCGTACCTGACGGCGCGCGGCTGATTTTGGAAGACATTATTATTGACGGTAATTACGCTTATCCGGATATTCTGCTTTGTGTGCCACCGCTTGTAGAGGTCAATGGCGGCGAGTTCATCATGAGGGACGGCGCTGTTTTGAAGGATAGCATATATAGTGCCGTTGGTGTTTATGATGGGACATTTACCATGGAAGGTGGTGAAATCAGCGGTAATCCCGGCGGCGTATTCGTAGAAGGCGACAATGGCATATTTACCATGTACGGCGGTGAAATCAGCGGCAATGGCGTCGGCGTATTAGTCGAAGGCGACAACGGCATATTTACCATGTACGGCGGCGAAATCAGCTACAATACGGCCGATTACGGCGGTGGCGGCGTATTTCTCTACGGCGAAAACAGCGTATTTACCATGTACGGCGGTGAAATCAGCCACAATACAACCAATTCCAGCGGTGGCGGCGTTAATATAACAGGCGGTGAGTTCATTATGCTCGGCGGTGAAATCAGCCATAACACCGCTGAATGGGACGGTGGCTACGGCTACGGCGGCGGCGTGTCAGTAGGCGATAAGTTCACCATGCTTGGCGGCGAGATCAGCGGCAATACTGCCGATTACGGCGGCGGCGTGTTTGTAGAATATGCATACGGGAAGTTCACGCTTGGCGGCGACGCGGTTATCAACGGCAATACAAACAATAATGTTTATCTTACAGACGGCGTTTATATCACGCTTTCGGCAGACACCCCGCCCGCTCCAGGCATGTATGTTGGTGTTCAAACGGAAACGGAGGACGGCGTTGGCGTTATCGTCCAATCCGGCGCGAATCCGGGCGACGAGGAATACTTCTTTGCAGACGAATTCGATATTAAAGTGGCGAAAGTAGAGAATATAGGCGGCCAATTGCTTATCGCTTATTTAGGTTATTTTTCTTCCGAACTGGAAAGTATCGAGATAACCACTCCGCCGATAAAGACGGCCTACAACGCGCTCGATGCTCTTGACCTTTCGGGCATGGTTGTAACCGCGGCATATAAAGACGGACATACGGACGTATTGATGCTTTATGAAACAATTCCGGCGGACGGCTATATTCTCAACATTGTTGGTCAATTTACCGTTACAGTGAGTTATGCAGATAAAACCGCCCGCTTTACCATTACGGTAAAAGGCAATCAGGGCGAGGTCGGTGACGTGAACGGCGACGGTGTAGTCAACTCGAGGGATGTTATTGCGCTGGAACGCTGGATTGCCGGCTGGCCAATTGAGATAAATATGGATGCCGCCGATGTAAACGGCGATGGTGTAGTCAACTCAAGGGACGTTATGGTGCTGGACAGGCATTTCGCCGGTTGGCCCGGTTATGAAACATTGCCCTACAAGTAGAAGTAGACGTTAAAATACAATATCGGTTTTACGGAATTCCGTAGTATATTTTTACTACGTGAACCGTCCCGGATGTTTTATGGACAAGTGAAATTATAAAAGAAATATCCAAGCCGAATGGTTCCTGGCGTACATAAGTAAAAAGGAGGAAAAGAAAATGAAACGCAATAAAATACCAATCATTCTATTTACATTGGTTCTTCTGGTCAACTTAACGGCTACAATGCCGCCTTACGCGTATGCGGCCGATGGCAATTTCGTTCCTGTGGAAAACATAACGGATGTACCAAAGACGACGCCGGTGGGAACACCGTTGGAACTTAAAGGCACGGTTGTTCCGGAAGATGCCACATACAAGACTATTACATGGAACGTCAAAAACGCGGGCGCGACGGGCGCGACTATTGCCGACGGTTTCCTTAATGCCACAGCGGCGGGCAATGTCGTTGTAGCGGCGTCTATCGTTGGCGGCGCCAGGATATCCGCGGGCAAAAATCACACCATGGCGCTTAAAGCGGACGGCAGCCTGTGGGCGTGGGGATGCAATGGGGATGGACAACTGGGCGACGGCTCGAATGAGGATCGCTTTACGCCTGTTCGGGTGGGTACGGATAACGACTGGGCCGCAGTAGTGGCGGGCGATTGGCACACAATAGCGTTAAAGACTGACGGCAGCATGTATGCCTGGGGGGATAATTGGTTCGGCCTGCTTGGCGTCGGAAAGGACTATGAAGAATTTGAAAATAGTAATATTCCCGTCCGCGTGGGCAATGATAGCGACTGGGCCGCGATTTCTGTAGGCCAAGCGCACGCCGTGGCGCTGAAAACTAATGGCAGCATATATACCTGGGGAGATAATTGGTACGGCCGGCTTGGTGTCGGCATAACTTATGGAGAATTTGAAAATAGTAATATTCCCGTCCGCGCGGGTAATGACAGCGATTGGGCCGCGATTTCAGCCGGCGAATCGTACACCATCGCGCTGAAAACCAACGGCACCTTATGGGCATGGGGATACAATTATGGTGGCCAGCTTGGCGACGGCTCGAAAGAGGATCGCTTTGCGCCTGTTCGTGTTGGTACGGATAATGATTGGGCTGAAAAGTTTGCAGCGGGTTTCGGTCATACAGTAGCGCTAAAAACCGACGGCAGCATGCATGCCTGGGGATGGAATGGAGAAGGCCAGCTTGGCATTTTGACTGATGAAGACTATATAACTACTCCTCGGCAGGTAGGTTTTGATAATGACTGGGACGCTGTCGAAGCGGGCGACTCACATACCGTTGCCTTAAAAACGAACGGCACTCTATATACCTGGGGATGGAATGGAGTAGGCCAGCTTGGCGATGGTACGTACGAAGATAGCGCTACCCCCGTCCGGGTAGGCGAAGATAGCGACTGGATTGCAATTTCCACTCATTACGGCAATCACACCGTGGCCATTAAAAAAGACGGCGTATTGATGACATGGGGAGATAATGGAAACGGCAAACTCGGCGTCGGCGCTGACGACAATGGCGACCCTGTCGTTGATGAAAGCAATACTCCACTTCTGTTAATGCTTTCGGCGGCTTACACAGATGATTTTACCATATATGTTTTTGTATACGGCGACGTGAACGGCGACGGGGTAGTCAACTCCAGGGACGTTATGATATTGGAGCGCTGGATTGCCGGATGGCCTGTCGAGATTAATGAAAATGCCTCTGATGTGAACGGCGACGGGGTAGTCAACTCCAGGGACGTTATAGTATTGGATAGGCATTTCGCCGGCTGGCCTGGGTATGAAACGCTGCCATACAAGCCGGCGCAACCGTCGCCGATCATTCCCATGGCGTCTCTGTTTATGAATATCGAAGGCATGGACGCTCCAGTGTTGGAATTATCGCCTGTGACCGCGGTTTCATCTGCAAATACAAGCCACGCCCACACGCTGGTTGGTGTAAAGTCGTCGGCTTCAGTGAAAAAGCTCAGCGGGAATAAAATTGATCTTACAATCTCCGTAACGGAAAGTTTTTCAGATGGTTCGGTAAACGCTATCACGATTACCGAGTCGGTCAATAACAACTCGGCTGGTTATCACCAGGTTGGTCGATATACCGTCTATGTGGAGACGAAAGGCAATGATCAAATCCGCGAGTGCTATATAGTGGAGTAGTCAATTATTTATAAACAACGACGGGAAAAGCGCGAATATAGCGCAGGTTCGCTCGCAAAAACATTAATTATTGCGTTAATGATCATGTTTTTCGCGGCGGGTCGGCAGATGCCGCCGTCCGTTTCGGCGCAGGAAGCCGCCGCGCCGAAGACGTATCGTTTCTCGTTTCCTACCGAAGTTACCAACTTTGATCCGCCCTATGTAAGCGACCTGTATTCCAACACGGTGAACGAGGCGGTTTTCGAGCGTCTCCTGTCTTATGATTATCT
>Ga0082212_10006800_pt1 | contig 15265 bp, 12 predicted proteins | sample TergutNt197P3_FD_71548 | JGI IMG/M metagenome (GOLD analysis project Ga0082212, IMG submission 71548) | Neocapritermes taracua P3 segment gut microbial communities from Petit-Saut dam, French Guiana - Nt197 P3 | ecosystem: Host-associated > Arthropoda: Insects > Digestive system > Gut ...
GCGCCTTATGCCGGAGTAGAGCATCCATTGCGTGTCTTTCTCCTGGCTGTCCACATATTTTTCACACGCCTTGCGCGCTTCGAGCGACTGCACGTGTTTACCGTGATATTCGTAGATGGCGCCCAGGTGAAAAAGCACGAATCCATACATGTCGGGCATGAACTCAGGCTTGTCGGGCTGGAACAGTTGCGCCGATTTTTTCAGGCGCTGAAGCGCCGTTTTGTCTTCATCTTTGTTGAAATGGCAAATGCCGATCTTGCCTAAGAGGTAGGCTTTGACGTTTTGCTGTTTTGTAAATTCGAGCGCCTGCGTGTAGATATTCAGGGCTTCGGTGTAATTTTCCCTGTCGAAAAGCCCTTTCGCGTAGGCGTCATGGATATCCAGACGTTCCGCGTCGGATGCGGCTCGTTTTAGGCCGGCGTTAAATTGTTGCTTATTCATAAATTTCTCTCCACATCACCTGATGAGTTTGAAAATACGTTTCCATTCGGTTTTGGTAAAGAAGTTTAAAAATACATCCGTGATCCGCTCGATACGTTCGCCCGGACTGGTGCGCAGATATTCATCGCGCGCGGTTTCGAATGACCAGTAAATCACCAGGGGCCGTCCCAGCATGTAATCTCTGGGGATGAACTGCCAATACCGGCTGTCCTGGCTGTTGTCGCGGTTGTCGCCCATGGCGAAATAATGCCCATCTGGAACCTCGTACGGCCCCCAATGCGCGCGGTCGCTGCCGGGATTGAAATACTGAAGCGTATATTTTTTCTGCGGATCGCTGACGACGGTTTCCACGACATCCCCGTCCTCATCGTTCTTTACGTTGTAATTTTCGTCCAGTTTTTCTCCGTTTATGTATACCGCGCGGCCGATCATTTCAACGGTGTCGCCGGGCATTCCAATCAGCCTCTTGACGTAAGCCATATCAGGATCGTTGGGATATTTGAAAACAATAACGTCGCCGCGCGCGGGTTCACTGTATGGGAGCAGTTTTCCCAGGATTCCGGGCTTTATTCCGTAAACAAACTTATTGACGAGCAGGTGATCGCCGATCAGCAGAGTGGATTTCATGGAACCGGTCGGAATCTTGAACGCCTGAACCGTGAACGTGGTGACAAAAAGGGCGATAATAGCGGTTATGACGATGGATTCAAAATATTCCCGCACCGTCGATTTACGAAATTCCAAAATCCATTCCTCCCTGTAGGAAAATAACCTTTATTACCGGGCGCGATAAATCGCGCCCCTACTGTCGCGGGGCGTTGTTTGCATTGTCCCAGTAAGGCGAAAGTTTGCGCAGATTCGCCACCACCGTCGGCAGCGCTTCCAGTACATAGTCGATGTCTTCGTCGGTGTTGTAACGGCTCAAGCTGAAACGCAGCGAACCGTGGATGGCGGTAAAAGGAACTTTCATGGCCCTAAGGACATGCGACGGTTCCAGCGACCCCGACGTACAGGCCGAACCGCTTGAGGCGCATACGCCCAGGCTGCTGAGCTGGAACAGCATCCCCTCGCCTTCGATATAGTGAAAAGAAATGTTCGACGTATTCGGCAGCCGCGCGGCGCCTTTGCCGTTGACCTGTGACGAAGGGATTTTTTCGATCAGCGATTTTTCAAGCCGGTCGCGCAGACGGCCGATGCGCGCCTCATCATCTTCCATGCGCTCCATTGCCAGGCCGAGCGCCTTGCTTATGCCGATAATGTACGGAACGTTTTCGGTACCAGCGCGGCGTCCTTCGGCCTGGTGCCCTCCGAAAAGATACGGCCTGCAGCGTGTTCCTCGCCGCAAAAACAGCGCACCCACGCCTTTGGGCGCGTGCAGCTTGTGGCCTGAAAAAGAAAGCATGTCAACGTAAGGCAGGCCGCTTACAAGATTGATCGGCATTTTGCCGACCGTCTGAGTGGCGTCCGTATGAAAAATGATCGACGGATCCGTTTGCTTTGTTATACGCGAAAGCTGGTCTATTGGAAATATGACGCCGGTTTCGTTGTTGGCGTGCATGATCGAAACCAGCAGGGTGGCAGGCGAAAGCGCCTGTATGAATTCGCGTATGTTAATGTTGCCATCACGGTCGACGTTCAGCCATGTAACGCGATAACCTTCACGTTCCAGTTCGCGGCACACTTCAAGCACCGCGGGATGCTCGACCGACGTCGTGATAATATGCCTTCGGCCGGGGTTCCCGCGCGCCGCGCCGAAAATGGCGGCGTTGTTGCTTTCCGTCGCGCAACCGGTAAAAATGATTTCTTTGGGATCAATCCCGCCCAGGCAGCCGGCGACGTTTTTACGCGCGTCCGCAAGCGCGATACCGGTTTTGCGCGCAGGTTCGTACATTGAGCTTGGATTGAAATATTCTTCCGTAAGCCATGGAATCATCGCCTCGTAAACTTCAGGGGCGACACGCGTCGTGGCGTTGTTATCGATATAGATCGTCTTTGCCGTTTCCATATTCCTTCCCCAGGGCGTTGCCCCGGGCTTTCCCAGGGCGACGGCGCAAAGGCAGGGCGTAGCACGCTACGCCCCTACATTTTAAACCTCGATTACCCGTATGCGTTCGTCCACCTGTTCTTTCAGTATGCGCTCGACCATCAGCTTCATCGTGTAGGCGGCTCCGGCGCATCCCTTGCACGCGCCACGCAAGCCGCAGTAAATGATCGTTCCTTTTATGTCCATGACTTCGATGTCGCCGCCGTCGCGCGCAAGCCCGGGACGCACGAACTCGGCTATCACACGCTCGACTTTTTTGGCGAACTGGAAAGGAGAAAATTCAGCAATGTCTTTATTTTCGGCCGGTTCCGAAGTCAGGGCAGACAGTGGAACCAGGGGCTTCGCCGCAGCCGATGACTGTCCGCTCCAGACTTCGTCTAGTATGTCCTGTAATCCGCCCGGCACATGGTGGCACGATGTACAGCCGCCGCCGGCTTTTAGGGCGCTTGTGATCTGCGGTATCGTGCGAAGATTGAGTTCGCGTATCTTCCGTTTCAGATAAGGCTCTGTAATGGAAAAGCATTTGCAGACAACTCGCCCTTCCTCGGCGTCTTCATCATGCGCGTCGATTCCAAACTTTTTCAAATCTACGCCGCGCCGCTGCGCCCAGTTGCGGACGGCGGCTTCGAGCGCCTCCGCCCCCATTACGGAGCAATGAATCTTCTGCTCAGGCAACCCGTTGAGATAATCGACGATATCCTTGTTCTGTATTTTCAATGCGGCGATCGGCGTATACCCGCCGGATTCGATGATTTCGCAGAGCGCTTCGGACGACGCAATCGCTGACGTGCAGCCGAATGTAAGATAGCGGGCTTCCGTTATCACGTCCATAGTCGGGTCGCTTGGATGCCGCTTCACCCTGAAAGTGAAACGCATTGAGTCGCCGCAGTGGATGGAACCGTGTTCTCCCAGGCCGTCCGGATTTTCAATTTCGCCCAAATGTGTGCCGGGCTTTCCATGTACGGCGTCCATAAAAAGTTGTTTGGTTTTTTCGCTGTATTCCCAACCCATTAATTTACTCCTGCTTTGCAAATGAACGATTATACTGCGTTTGCGTGAAGTAATGAAGGGGTTGTTGGAACGCCGCGATTATTCTTCCATGACGCGCGGAATTGAACCCGGATTTCGAAATTGATGGCGCGTTTTTGCGGTCTGAAAGGCCGATGCCCTGGATTTCTGTATGTCTATCGGTTTCGTTTCGTGTTGGCGACAACTGTATCGTGGAAGACTTCGGAATCCGTGTTGAAAGGCATACAGTGGCATCCGGCGTTTTTATTGGAGATTCTGGATTGTATTGGATGGTTTTGGACGGTGTATTGGCTCCCCAGGTAGGATTCGAACCTACAACCCTTCGGTTAACAGCCGAATGCTCTACCGTTGAGCTACTGAGGAACACTAATCGGTAGGGCAATAAACTATCAGTAACAACGTAGGTTGTCAATGAATCGTGTTGAAATATTTAAAATTCCCGCCGTAGGGGTGTTTCGCGAACCACCCAATATCGCGCCGCCACGGTAGAATCGGCATAAAATATCCGTACCGGATTCCGATGCGGTTGTACTTTTGCCGCAGACTGCTAAAATAATTGCCTGCCGCCCGTAACCGATTACGGACCGGGACGGCGGGCCTGTTTGTCTCCGCCATGGTTTTACAACAGGCGTCTTACTCGAAAGGAGAAGATAGCCATGCCTTCCAATTCCGTTTCTTCTAAAGTCAGCATACATACGTGGCAGTCCAGAAAAGTACACGGCGAAACGATCACGATGATGACCGGGTATGATTTCCCTACAGCCGCCGCGCTTGACCGTTCCGGCATCGACGGCATACTTGTCGGCGATTCGCTGGGGATGGTTGTGCTCGGATACGAAAATACCCTGCCGGTGACAATGCAGGATATGCTGCACCATTGCCGGGCCGTCGCGCGCGGAGCCTCGCGCCCGCTCCTGGTGGGCGACCTGCCGTTTATGTCATATCAGGCTTCGGTCGCCGAAGCCGTGCGCAATGCCGGCAGCCTCCTGCAGAAAGGCGGGATGGACGCGGTTAAGCTTGAGGGCGGGCGCGAACGGGCAGCAGCCGTCAGAGCGATCGTTTCCGCGGGCATTCCCGTTATGGGGCACATCGGTCTTACGCCGCAGAGCGTGCATCAGCTTGGCGGCTGGAAAGTGCAGGGAAAATCGGCCGGCGCGGCGCGGCGTTTGCTCGAGGACGCCCTGATTCTGGAAGACGCCGGCTGTTTTTCTATTGTACTGGAAGCGATTCCCGCGGAACTGGGACAACTGATTTCCGGACGCTTGATGATTCCCACGATCGGCGTCGGCGCGGGCATAGGCTGCGACGGCCAGTTGCTGGTGGCGCACGACGTGCTCGGGCTTTTCGACCGTTTTACGCCGCATTTCGCCAAAAAATACGATGACCTTTTTTCGCATATGCAGCGGGCTTTCGGCGAGTATATCGCGGATGTGAAATCGCGCCGGTTTCCCGCACCGGAACATGCCACTTCCATGGATCCGCAGGAATACCGCGATCTGGTGAGGGAGATTGAAATGCTGGAAGCCGAACTCGAATCCGAAGGCAATCTCTCAGAAAGCCTGCATTAGCCCGGATATTTCATAGGGGTTCGTGAAAAGTGGCGCAGGCCGCGGCGTAAAAAATTAAAACATACGGCGACCTCCGCAAACCCCGAAATCAAGGCTTGCGACCGAGATAAAAAATGTAGGGGCGAATAATTATTCGCCCCTATCAAGGTAAATGAGCATTTTGTCTCAGACGCGTAACGCGGAGTTTGGGATTTTTAGAGGTTCCATGCGAGTGGTTGTTTGGGGTACCGGAGCAATGGCCTGTTTTTTCGCCGCGCGTTTTGCGCTTTCAGGCGTCGCCCAAATTACAATGTTTGGAACCTGGACAGAGGCGGTTTACGCCATACGCGGGAACGGGATTTATATCGACGACACTAACGGAACCAGGAATGCCGTCGTTGGCGCGGAATTTTATGACGCGCCTGCTCCGCCCGCAGATCTTGCGATTGTGCTTGTAAAATCGTGGCAGACGCCGTGCGTCGCGGGGCGGATCGAAAAGAATCTTAAACCCGGCGGCGCCGTAATTTCGCTGCAAAATGGCCTGGGCAATACGGAGGCGCTTGGCGGACGTGCTTATGCCGGCGTTACGTTTGAAGGCGCGACACTGGTCGGCCCGGGACATGTTGCTCATCGCGGAAGCGGGACGACGCATATCGCGGCGCCGGAATCCGTAGCGGAATCGTTCCGTCGCGCGGGATTCGATGCGTATAGCTGCGATCCAGAAAAAGCGGAAAGCCTTGTATGGGGGAAACTCGCGGTCAACTGCGGCATAAACGCTTTGACGGCTCTGTACGGCGTCCGTAACGGGGAACTCCTTAAACGAAAAAGCGCCGCCATTCTGATGGAAAAGGCTGCGTTGGAATGCGCGGCTGTAGCCCGCGCCAGAGGCGTGGAACTGCCTTATATCGATCCCGTTGCCGAGGCGCGCGAGACGGCGCGGCGGACGGCGGAAAACATGTCTTCGATGCTCAGGGATGTTTTACGCGGCGCGCCTACGGAATGCGACGCCATTAACGGCGCGGTTGCGCGGGAAGGAAAGCGGCGCGGCGTTCCGGTTCCGGTCAACGAGGCGCTCTGGCGCGCTGTGACATGTAAACGCGGTCGTCACGTCGGCGCGCTGTGAACCATTGTTTAGGCAAGTTCAAATGGAAGCGGGCTTCCAGCCCGCGTTTATTTAATTACACGCCGGCTAGGACGCCCACGCTTCCATGTCTGGCGTGCCGTTACAAATAAAAAACAATATGCGGATAACTGAAAAGATTTCTGAACTGCGGACAATACGCCGGGCGTTGAACGGCGTTTTCGGGCTGGCGCCGACAATGGGGGCGCTTCATGACGGGCATGCGTCCATTATCCGGCGGGCGCGGCTGGAATGTGACCACGTCGGCGTAAGCATATTCGTAAATCCGGCCCAATTTGGTCAAGGTGAAGACCTGGCAAAATACCCCCGCACGATGGAAAAAGATCTGGCCTTGCTGGAAAGCCTTGGCGTTGACGCGGTCTGGACACCGACGCCGGAAACCGTTTACCCGGCCGGCTATCAGACCTGGATTACAGTTGACGGCGTTTCAAAACCCCTTGAGGGTGCCTCCCGCCCCGGCCACTTTCGCGGCGTCTCGACCGTGGTGGCAAAGCTTCTGAATGTCTTTACGCCTGACCGGGCGTATTTCGGCCAAAAGGACGCCCAGCAGGCAGCGGTTATCCGCCGCATGGCCGCCGATTTGAATTTTGCCGTCGATATTGTCGTCTGTCCTACTGTTCGGGAAACCGACGGTCTGGCGATGAGCAGCCGCAACGCCTATCTCAACGAAGAGGAACGCCGGGCGGCTCCGGTGCTGTACCGGGCATTGACGGCGGCGAAAAAAAATTTTGACGCCGGCGAGAGGAACGCGGACGCCATCCGAGCCGAGGCATTGAAAACGCTTTCAACGGAACCGCTGGCAAGCGTGCAGTATGTATCCGTCTCGAATCCGGACACAATCGAGGAGCTGCGGGAAATCAGCGGCGGCGCGCTCATTTCCGCCGCAGTGATTATTGGAAAAACCCGGCTTATCGACAACATTCTTTTGTGAGGCGCGAACATGCTGCTTGCTATTGATATAGGAAATACCGGCATTACGCTTGGATTGTTCGACGGCGATAAACTCGGGCCGCATTGGCGCCTGGCTTCGGACAATGACCGCACGTCGGACGAATACGGCATATTGATAACGCAGCTTCTTGAGCGCGCGGGCGTTAGTACAAGCGCCGGCGGCGAAGTGCGCGGCGTTGCGATCGCCTCTGTGGCGCCGGCGCTTACCAGCGTTTTGGCGCGCTCATGCCGCGATTACCTGCGCGTTGACCCTCTGGTTGTTGACGCGGGCGCCCGTACCGGAATTCCGCTGCGTTACGAAGACCCCAAGCAGATCGGCGCTGATCGCGTGGTAAACGCCGTCGCCGTGCGCATTCTATATAAAGGCCCCGCCTGTATCGTCGATTTCGGGACCGCCACATCATTTGACGCGCTTTCGGCCGACGGCGAATATCTGGGAGGGGCTATCGCCCCGGGCATCGGCGTCGCCGCGGACGCGCTGTTTCGCCGCACGGCAAAACTTCCGCGCGTGGATCTGCGCCGTCCGCCATCGGTTATAGGACGAAATACCGTAAATTCACTGCAATCAGGTCTGCTTTACGGCTATGTGGGACTTGTTGAAGGCATGGTTTGCCGTTTTCGCGCGGAACTGGGACCGGAAATGAAAACGGTCGGTACGGGCGCGATGGTGGAACTTATAGCCGGTGAAACCGGCGTGATTGATATCGTGAATCCATGGCTGGCGCTTGAGGGGCTGAAAATTATTTTTGAATTAAACCGGAGCTAGCCCGGATATTTCATAATTCTGAAAATAATCCGCGCATACAGGCGTTTTTTCCTATCTGAAATTTCCCTTTTCGATTATCATCGGCAAGATATTCTTAAATAATTTGGTTACAAGATAAGGAGAAGCCTATGAGCAACAAAGCCCCAGTGGCGGCAGCGCATGCAGAAACACCGAAATATGCCTGGGTAGTTCTGTTTGCCCTTTACATGGCGACGTTGGCGGCGCCGCTGAACATGTTCAAACTTCCGCCTGTAATGACCACGGTTGTGTCGGCGTTCAATTTGACATCGAACCAGTCGGGCGACCTTATGTCGGTTTTTTCGATCATGGGATTCGTGCTGGCGATCCCGGCGGGATTCATACTTAAACGGTTTGGCATAAAGTTAACAGTGCTCTTTTCCGTCGGGTCGATCGTGGTCGGCACGGCTCTGGGCGCTATGGCCAATGTGGGTGCGGGTTGGATGCTGTTCGCCGGACGATTTATCGAAGGAATCGGCATGGGGCTGGTCATGGTCGCCGCGCCCCTGGCCATAAGCATATGGTTCCCCGCGCACAACCGTGCGTTTCCAACGGGGATTTGGGCGACCTGTGTAGGAGTCGGCAACGTCGTAACGCTGATTGCCGCGCCTTCAATGGCTGTAGCGTACGGCTGGCAGTCCGTATGGTGGGCCGGCGCGATTTTCGCCGTAGTGGCTTTTATCCTGTTCGCCGTGCTTTTCCGTATGCCGCGCCCCGACGAAATGCCGGAAGCGCCCGCGCCGCCTGCCGCCGCCGGCGAAGAAGCGCCGCCCAGTCTTGCCAGCGGAATGCGCAATATCAACTACTGGCTGATCGGCATCGGGTTCGGAGTCTATAACCTTGTTGTCATGGCAATGTGTACTTTCCTGCCAACATTCCTGGAACTCAAACGCGGTTATTTGCTGACCTACGAACAAGGTATTTTCATGAACGCGTCCGCGGTTACGGCTTTGGTGATGTTCGCGTCGATTTTTTCCGCTCCCGGCGGCGGTCTTATTTCGGACAAACTTGGCAGCCGCAAAGCCGTGGTGCTGGTTTCCTACGCGGTAATGACGCTGACATTCCTTGTCCCATTCAGCGTCACGGAATGGCAGATTCCCGTCTACATGTTTGTGTTCGGTCTTTTCGGCGGACCGATCGCGCCGATTCTGCTCGCGGCGGTTCCGGAAGTATCCAAAAGACCTCAACTGATCGGCATCGGCATGGCGTGTTCGGCGCTTTGTCAGAACGCCGGAATGTTTATCGGCCCCTCGCTGTTCATCCGTATTGTGGGGAATCCGCTTGGTGACGGCTGGGCAACCGCTGGTTACTGGATGATTCCTATCAGCATCATAGGCATGATCGCCGTCTGGCGCATCAAGGTACGATAAAGGTCAGATAAATGATTATGACGCGTGCCTTCCAGGCACGCGTCATATTTTATTCCATCGTCATCCCATATCTATGCAAAATGTACAGGGGCGCGATAAATCGCGCCCCTACAGCTTTTGTCGCAGTCGCAAGCCTTGATTTTTTTGGGGGAGTTCAGAGGTCGCCTATAATAATCGGCTATTCCCTACTTGTCGCTTTCGCCAAGCTTTTGCAGTCTGGCTTTCTCTGCTTCATCTTTCGCCCTTATTTCCGCGTAAATTTTTTGCACTTCCGCCGCTGCCGCAGCGATTTCCTCCTGCGAGGCGCCGGCGTTCACTTTTTCTTCAACTTTCTTCCCGGCTTCCTCGAGTCGTTTAGAATCCGCTGTACGTTCCTTAGAAGACGAAGTAGACACTTGTGCTAAAGCCATCGGTACAGCCAGAGCCACAGTTAACGCAAAAATCAACACACCTTTTTCCATAGTTGGCACTCCTTTTTAATCCGGCAAATCATAGCGTATTAAGACCAATCCTAAAAGTCTATTTTTTTACTTTGAAACTTTTGCTAACACAATATCGGATTACTATTATCCCTCAAATTTTAGACTTCATGGCAAACTCTCGCTATCTTCGTTTTTATGCATAAGTACGTATCCAAAAATACCGTTATTTTCTCTATCTTCTACATAGTCCGAAAGACTCATGAAAAGCACTATTTCATCGCCATAATTATTTTCTAAAATGGAAAAACTATAGTGATGTTTTTTTAGCGGCATATATAATCGAATAGATTTGCTTTCATTTTTTTTCAGTAAATAAGTCATTTTATTTTCAGGTAAAACACTTTCTTCGATTATCCATTTGTCTGTTACATCTGTAGTTTTGTCAATGAATTCATGCGGCGCCTGAATATAATAATACACATCTCTCCTGCCAGAAATAATCCATATTTCAAACGTTCTTCTTTCATTTAATGGCCAGAATACGCCTCTGAAATTACCTTTTGGCAATTCATATGATTTAACTTCAACAACATGATTGGTTAATGCCTCTGCCTGAACCATTTGTGAAAGCACTGGTTCTTCTTTTATTGAACAGCCATACGAACACACAATACCCGCAACAAGAAAAATTATCATCACTGTTCTGTAAGAATCATTTATCATACTGGAATAGCGTTCGATGATCGGCGATTCGGCGATTCGGATCAATGCCGGTTCGGCGTACCGGTCGCGAAAGGAATCGGATTCCCAGTGGATGTAACCGATGAAACAATCGCACCGTTCGTTGGGGCATGGTGAAACGTCCCGCAACAATGGGCCGGAATAAAGGCTGCCGAGCGTTTCCCGCGTGAAGGGACATCGCCGCAGGTCACCGTTGCCTGAAACGGCCAGGACGGAATCACCGCATCGGCATTTTGTTCCTCGTGTCAGTCGTTTCCTGGCCGTCAAAGAAAACATCGGATCAATCTGCGACCATTTAAGCAAATCGGACGAATCAATTTCCATGTTATCGTCAAACGGGTTGACCCACATCGTAACATGCCGAGGCAGCATCTTGCGAAACCTCATTGCGTCGTCGAACAGGTCATCACGCCCGACCACGCCGACGCTGTATTGGACAGCATGTTTTTCCACAATTTCAAGCCGCCGCAAAAACGAATCAACCCTCGTTTGCGTTGGGTGAAATGAACACCAAAGAGCGATTTTCCGGCAATCACATTCGTCAAGCCAGCTCGGAACGTCGGAAAGGTTGGTTTGCGCAGCCACGGTACGCACGGACGAACAACGGCTTAATCGCGCAATGGCACGTTGATAATATTCATGCGCGAGAGCCTCGCCCCAGGGAATGAACATCAGCAACCAATTACGCCAAGGGTCGTTTTCAATGTGTTCGACAAAACGCGCCAATTCCCTCCGGTCCGTTTCCAGCATGATTTCCGTCGCTTCCGTTTTGGCGAAGGGGCAATAATCACAGGCGTAATTGCACGCCGCGAGCGAACCGCGATAAAGAAGCGTCAGCGAATCATTCCGACTTGTCATGGTTGTTCTCCGTGTTCGGATTCCTTCATCCGCTGCCGCGTTTGATATGAGTAAAGCCAGGGACCAATCCGGTCCGACTGCGCAATTCCCTCGTCCGTCAGGCGAATGCGATTTTTGTCAACGATCAATAGTCCGCGATTTTGCAATTCAAACAGTTCGGCAAACTCGAAAAACACATCGCAGCCGAACCGTTTGCGGTAATCGTTCCGTATAATACCGTCGCGTTGCAACAGCGAAAGAATCAGATAACGCCGTTTCTGGTCTTCCTCGTCGAGGAGGCAGCCGTGACGAATTTGCCGCAGTTCCCCGTTCGTCATACGAACGTATTGTTCGATCAAGCTGGAAGCGATTTTGGAATCTGCGGAATACTCATGCGAATAATGCAGTTCGCGTGTGTATGACCGGGCGCCGCAGCCAAGCCCGATCATGCCGTCTTTCTGACAATGATAAACCGGCGGATGTTTTGCGGGTTTCGCGTCTGTGTTTTCGCGCCGCCACATCCGCAGGGAAATTTGTTCGTAACCGGCGCCAAGCAGCAATTCGCGGCCGATCGTGTAAAATTCCTCGCGCTGATCGAGCCAATGAAAACCGTGATTTCCCAGGGCGGTTTGTTCCCGAACATAAAGCGGATACAGATAAATTTCCTCCGCATTCCAGGCCGTTGCTTTCCGAACCGATTCCGCCCATGTTTCGGCGGTTTGGTCTTCGATGCCGTAAATCAGATCGATGTTGAGAATGGGGAAATCCGCGTTTCGTATTTGAGAAAGCGCGTTCTGCAACAATTCCTCCGAAAAAACGCGGCCCAATCGCCGGCGTTCTTCATATCGGAACGACTGAACGCCGATGCTGATCCGGTCGATGCCATGTCGTTTGAGAACGGCCAGTTTTTCAGCGGAAACCGTTTCCGGCGAAACTTCGCACGAAGCGGGAACAAGCGACATGTCAACGCCAAGTACACCGGCGGCTGTTTCTAGCAACGATTCAAGCTGCCTTTCGTTAAGAAACGTCGGCGTGCCGCCCCCGACGGCAAATCGTGAAAAAGACATCGCCTCGAGTTCCTCACGATAAACTTCGGCTTGGCGTCTGATCATCCGTACGTAACTATCCGCCAGAGGATCATTCTGCTGCGGCACGGAAAAAAGATTGCAGTAAAAACACCGCTGTTCGCAAAACGGAATGTGAAAATAAAGCGAAAGATTTTCCCTGTTCTCGTTTTGCCAGACTTCGCCGAGGGAACGGCCGGGCTGTAATTTGCGATAGGCCGTTTTGTGCGGGTAGGAATAGGAATAGGAAACGAACAATCCCGGTTCGGCGAACTTGTCGAAGCCGCAACTTGCAAACTTTTGCGGCGGCAGTACCGTTTCCATGTGTGGCACGTTCCACACGACCGGGTGCGAAAGACGGTGCCCCCAATAGCCGTCTTCGCCGTAGGCAGTGCCGTGATCGGAGCAGAGGATCAAAAAAAGCGGCGCGCGTTGATTCATGCCGTCGATCAGCCGCCCCAAATGCGCGTCGACAAACGCAAGCGCCGCGGTCTGCGATTCGACGGAATCCCGTTCCGCACCGGGAAGATAGTGACAATTCGGCTGGTGAATGGCCGAAACATTCAAAAACAGGAACACCCGTTGTTGCTGCGGAATGTCCTTCAATCGCCGCAAGGCGAAATCGACTTGATGTTCGGTCGAATTCCGGTCGGTGACGCCGAATTGCGGCGACCAATGCTGCTCGTGAAACAGATTTCCGAGCGTTTGTCCGAGTACCGTTTTTTGATTGAAAAAACCGACGCCGCCGACGCAAATCGTATGATACCCCTGAGCGGCAAGTCCGGCAGCGATATCGGCTTCGTCAAAGACGAAGGTCGAATCGTTCGTCGTTTCACTGCCTTCAAACGCGGCGGCAAATAATCGCGGGTGCGGCCCGGGCGTGGCCGGCGTCGGCAAAAAACCCGCAAAAAACGCGTGATGAGCCGACAAGGTGAAATTTCCCGGCGTGTGACGTCGCTCCCAGATGCCATTCGGCAAATATCGCGCAATGTTCGGCGTCAAGCCGCGTTCCAGAGCCGTCGCGGCGGCATCGTAACGCAAGCTATCCAGGGTCACAAATAAAAAATCGCAACCGGGAAACAAAATTTTAGCGTTCAACATCTTGGACTATCCCCATTTTGCTCTGTCTTAGACATGGGATCGCGGGCGTCCTTGACATGGGATCGCGGGCGTCCCGCCGGCGTGACATGGGATAGCATGCGTCCCGCATGCGTCTTAATAAATACAATTGAAGCGGGCGTTGCCCGCGATTATTTATTAAAGCGCGGACGGGACGTCCGCTACCCCATGTCACGCCGGCGAGGACGCCCGCGATCCCATGTCAACGCCCGCGATCCCATGTCTACGGCAGAAGTCTCCTGCATTGATCTTATTGTGCATTTCTCTTATGTAAATGGATAACACTTTTATTTAGAAACTCTTCTCTGATAGTCACTTCAAAAAATGGGGATAGTCCAATTTATGAGACATGGGAATTGCCAAATGTAGGGGCGTAACACGCTACGCCCCTACATTGGTCTCGAAAAACGCTCGTGTCAAAATTTCTGATAATATTTAACCCGGATTCCAAAGCGGCGTTCAAACGCCCTGAAATGCCGATGCCCTGGATTGCGGAATGAAAACATATTCATGAAAACCGTGTAGGGGGCGCGATTTATCGCGCCCCCTAAAATACCGAAAAGCACATTTCTCGATCCGGATACAAATTTTTATCTAAGAAATTACCCGGACAATCGTTATAGAGTCAGGAGCACGGAAAACAATGGAGGCTGAATGAGCACGAAGGATACAGACTGGATCGCGTCGGCTTTAGAGGATTATGAACGTCCGCTGACGCGCTACGCCGCCCATATCCTCGGAGATGTGGAAAGGGCGCGGGAAGTCGTCCAGGACACGTTTCTGAAACTCTGCCGTCAGAACAGTTCCCGGCTCCGCGATCATCTGGCGCAGTGGCTTTACTCGGTATGCCGCAATCGCGCGCTGGATGTACTCAGAAAGGAGAAACGCATGACTGGATTAAGCGATGCCCAATTCGATATGCCGGCCGGCGCGCCGGGGATTTTGTCCGTAATGGAGCGGGAGGAGCAGGTTTCCAATGTAATGAATATCCTGCGCGCGCTCCCCGCAAACCAGCAGGAAGTGATCCGCCTGAAATTCCAGGGGGATCTCAGTTATCAGCAAATCAGCGAAATCACGAAACTTTCGGTAAGCAATGTCGGCTTTCTTATTCACACGGGAATCAAAACCATCCGGGAAAAATCACAATCCGGCCAGACGCAAAGGAGGGCGAAATGAATCAGATTAATCAAATGAATATTGACGTCAATGATCCAAAATGGACCGCCTACGCTCTGAATGAAATAACTGACGAACGTGAACTTATGGAGATGGAAGCCATTATTCAGCAGTCGCCGGAAATCGCCGCTCTGGTGCAGGAAATCCGCAATACCGCGGGCTGGCTGAAAGAAGAGCTGATTTCGGAACCGGCTGAACAACTGACGCCCGCGCAAAGGAAACACATTGAAGAGAAAGCCGCGAAAACTTCTTTCAGTTTCGGCGAATTTTTGTTCGGACGCAAACTCACGTGGATTTACGCAACCACTGCCGCCGCCGCTGTAATTGTGGCAGCGCTGATAGCCGTCCGGCCGTTTTGGCAAACAGATATTTCGCAGTTGGATACAATACTGACCGCCGAACTATCCAAAAAACCATTCCAACCGCCATCACCGCCGCCGCCACCATCACCGCCGCCGCCGTCGAAACAGGTAGGGACAAACGCTGTTGCCGAAAGCGATTCCGCGCAGAAAAAACCGACCGGATTTGCGGCGGAATACGAAATTGCCGCAAAACTCGCAGCGTCAGGTGAAGCGTGGGGGATACCGTCGCCGCAAATG
>Ga0082212_10006801_pt1 | contig 15263 bp, 15 predicted proteins | sample TergutNt197P3_FD_71548 | JGI IMG/M metagenome (GOLD analysis project Ga0082212, IMG submission 71548) | Neocapritermes taracua P3 segment gut microbial communities from Petit-Saut dam, French Guiana - Nt197 P3 | ecosystem: Host-associated > Arthropoda: Insects > Digestive system > Gut ...
AACGTCTTGCCGTCCATTCGCGCTGCAATGGCTTGCGCGTCCGCTTTGTCGGAATCTTTCTGCTTTTGAATCGACGCTTTCTTCTCCTGAAGCATTTTCATGTTAGCGGCAGTCGCTTCGATAGCTAATCCCTGCGGCAATAACATATTGCGCGCGAACCCGTCTTTGACTTCCTTGACGTCCCCCGCTTTACCCGAACCTGCAACGTCTTTCAAAAAGATGATTTTCATGGTTTTGTTCTCCTATATTTTTTAGTCTTTATTCACACATCGCTATGCCCGGCGAATGAATCGTCCATCTTGGCGATTGCCGCCCTGCGTCCGTGAATGTTTTTGCCGCCCACTGCCACGCTTGTGAGCAACTCTTGATTCGTCAACAACTCCACAGCCGCACAACTGACACTGCCGAGCGGCGCGTATTTGGCGACTTGTGCGATGTCTGCCTGTCGGTTCAGTTTGAGCAGTGCTTTGAGTGCGCGTTTCTCGTTCTTGCTCTGCCATTTAGGTTTGATACTAAACCACCCCATACCTCACCTCAACTCATTGGAATACTTCGCACCTATGCTGATTAAATAGTCAATTGTTTCATCTTTTCGGGCGCGATAGTCCCAATCGCGGCTCATGTCCAAAATCGTCTGACCGTTATTGTTGATGTGGTTGACGTTCGCGCCATACGCCACTAACATCTTGACTTTTTGAAGGTCTTTGTCCGCACACTCCCATACGCCGGCATAATCAGAATTGTTGTTCGCCGCCCAGAACAGTGCTGTTTCGCCGCGGTCGTTGACTGCGTGAACGTCCGCTCCGTGTTCCAACAAAAGCGCGGCTAATTCAATGCCGAATTCGTTATTCCTTACTGCGTTGAATAAAGCCGTACAACCTTCGTTATACGTATCATTATTGTATGAGATACGCTCATTAACATTTGCGCCGTACTCCAACAACACTTCCGCTATGTCGAGCGTCTCCCCATAACACGCATAATACAGCGCGTCGTGAGGTATGTTCGCACCGTATTGCAACAATAATTCTGTGATTTGCGGATTGCCGTTAGAAACTGCACGTTTCAACGGCGGCGTATAGCGGTATCGGTTAGGGTCTGCACCTGTTTTTAGCAACCGCTCAACGTCCTCGAGGTTGTTGTCACTCACCGCATACTCTAATGTTTTCTTGAATCCGTTTTTAAGGTACCAGTCATCATAAATATTACCCGAAACAAACGAACCATACTGTATAATAGGGTACATCATGACAAGCCCGCCCGCAATCATCAACGCAGACAACACAATCATAGGTGCGCGAAACGCCCTGCCGCGCCACTTGGTAATACCCGCCGACATAATGAACGCGCCGCCGATAAAAAGCCCAATCGCCACAGCAGCAATGAGTAGTAGGAAAACGCCAAAAAACATTATACCTATAATCATTTTCTAAAGCTCCTCTTCGCCCTCGCAGGACACCTCGTCAATGAGCGTTTGCGCGTCTTTAATTGCGTTCTTGAACAGACTATGCGTCAGATGGCTCTCAATAACGTCTAACGTCGATTTAATATCCCGCGTCCATGGTTTACCCTGTAAATCGCGTATAATCTCATTGGCGGAGATCACGTCTAAGGCGATACAGCTTTTCTTAAAAGCAGTCAACTGCGCGCAAAGAGCGGCACATTCGTCTTTCGGAATGTCCGACGCTTTCTCATACACTGCCGTTTCCGCAGTCGAAACATCTGCCGCATACCGCTCAACTGTCTTACGCAGTGCCGTCAAAAAGTCCGGCGTTTCGCTTAGAATCAGCTCCGTTACGTTATCACGCCCTGCCATTTCGAGACGCAACGCGCTCTTGGACAGTGCTAACTCACCGACGTTGGCAAGCGAACTTTTTATTCCGTGAACAGTCGTGGTATAGCGTTTCATGTCCACGATTTCGTTACTGCCGTCAACGGGCATGACTTTTTCAATCGCCGTGATTGCTTTTCGCGCATCACATACGAACGCCTCTCTCAAATCGGCAGATATGTGCATGACCGAAACAGCGTCAGAACTCTCGGACAATAAATCCGACGCAGTGCGTTCGCGGCGCGCCGCTTCGAGAGTTTCGGGCGACTGTCTGTCGCGGATAAACTTGTTAAGAATTGCGTTCATCATGCGCGTGTCAATGGGTTTAGCGATAAATCCGTCGAATCCGCTTTCAATGAACATATCCCGTTGCCCGGTGACTGCGTTGGCGGTCAGCGCGACAATAGGGCGCGTGTATCCGCTCGCACGGATTTTCTCCGTCGCTTCGATTCCGTCCATAAACGGCATCATGTGGTCCATGAAAATGATGTCATACATTCTGCCGCTTTCGATGCGCCGAATGGCGTCCGCTCCGCTGTCTACCGTATCGACTTTCAAACCGTACGGCAACAGCAACCCCTTCGCCACGAACAGGTTTGACTGTACATCGTCCACCACCAAAACGCTTCCGTAGGGCATAAACTCACGCATAATCTGGGACTTTTGGTTGCGATTTGTACTCGAGAACTGCAACTCACGCATTTTTGTCACAAGCTCGCTGCTACACACGTCCAACCCCACTCGCATCTGCGGAATCCGCACTGTTACCGTCGTTCCCTTGCCCTGCTCACTCATAACGTCAATTTCGCCGTCCATCATGTCAATCAAGCGTTTGGTGATGTTCATGCCTAAGCCTGTTCCCGTAGTCGTGCGATTCGCAATAAGATTAAATCGCACATACTCGTTGAATAATTTGCCGAGTTGCTCCTCGTTCATGCCCTGCCCCGTGTCGGTGACGGTGATAATCAGCTCGGCTTCTTGCTTTTCTTCGCTTACCGTGCATAGCTCTTCCAATTCCTGCCGCTGTTTAGTTTTGGGGGCTTCGGTCTCGACTTCGATTTTGAGCGAAATCGTTCCCTCATTGGTATACTTGAACGCGTTTGTTAAAATATTGTTGAGAATTTGTTTGATACGCAACTCGTCACCGAACAAGTCTAACGGCGTTCCCTCGTCTAAGTGCAAGCTGAACACCAACGGCTTGCTCTCATATCGCAACAGCACCATCTGAACCGAATCGTTAATCAGGCTCGGAACATCGTATCGGACAGGCGTAATCTCCATTTTACCCGCTTCAATCTTAGAAAAGTCTAATATATCATTGATGATGTTAATGAGCAGGTTGCCGGAGTCATAAATAAGGTTGATGGCTTCTTTGGCGTCGGCGGACAGTGTTTGATTCTGCATTTGTATTTCTGCCATACCCAAAATCGCATTCATAGGCGTACGGATTTCGTGGCTGACGCTTGCTAAGAACACGCTCTTGGCTTGATTGCTCTGTTCGGCTAAGTCTTTCTCGGCTTTAAGTTTCTGATTCTCGAACATTTCTTTTTCTTTGCGTAAATCTCGCGTATAGCCCGCCACCATATACTCGCCTTTAATCTTGACGCGCACCAACGTAATCTCCGCCGGAATCAACTCGCCGTTCAGCTTTTGGTGGTTCCACTCGAACTGTTGATACCCGGTATCAAACGCCGCTTTAACGTAAGCGATTGCTTTTTCGGACGAACGCTGTCCGTCGGGTTGAAGTTCCGGTGATAATTGGTGGAACAACTCTAAATACTCGTTCGTGCTTGACAAATCGAAGAGTTTGATTACTTCTTTATTCGTCATGGTGTTATTAAAATCAGTATCCCACAAATTCGCACAAAGCGGCGACGCGTCAAGCAAAACTTGCGTACTCTCGTCCGACTCCCTTGCGCGCACCACCAATTTATACAGACGTTGTTTAATGTTGTTGGAAACGATAATCAACATAACTGAAAGAATCGCGAACCCTATTAACGATATAGTCGTTAAAGTTATAATAAAAGATGTGACTTTTGCGTCATCGTCTTCGGTATACTGCCCTACGCCAATCATGCCGATAATTTCGTTATTGCTTGCATATAATGGCGCGTATTTAGTCAATGCGTTTTTACCGAATACTTTAGTCTCGCCTGAAAACATATCCCCCGATAAAACGGTCTCGGTGACTTCGTCGCCGACGGGTACATTTACAGCAAGTTCCCCGTTTTCAAGGGTTAGCGTAGTCGCGACGCGAGTGTCGCCTAATATTATAGACGCTTCACAATTGGTGACATCTTTAAGAAGATTAGCCATATAATAGGTATCTAATTGAATCCCTGTAGATATTGCCCCGATAATTTCATTATTATTATTGTACAACGGAAGCCCCGTACGCACAGACAGGTCAATTTCGCGAACATAAGGTTCAATACACGTTTTTGGAACGCCGTCCAACGCCGACGCTACGTGAAAAATATCCGAAAAGTCATCACCGTAGCTGCCCGGATTATGAGTCCGCGCAACGACAATGCCGTCTTTATCGGTGATTATACAATATTCAATAGAAGCAATCTCCATAAAAGTTGACGCCATAATCAAAACCCGTTCATGTTCGCCCGCCTCAAGTGCGTCGGTAAACTCGGGAATCAACGATATTCCGACTGCCGCCGTTTTGGTAGTGGCTAACATATCATCGACCATTTGAACAGCAGATGACATGGCAACATCAATACGAAGATTTGCCGCTTCCTTCAGATTGCGCTCAAAAACAATCACCGAAGCAATCGTCATAACAATTGCATTTATTAACGTGACTACTAACATGGGCGTTAGTATTAGTTTTCGCACGCTTAAAGGTTTCATGATACTCATACGTCCTCCTAAATTATTCAGATGAAATGCGCTTGTGCAGCGTTATTTTATGACCGCTGTAATCCAATTCCAAAATATCGCCTTGAATGGAATAGGAATAACTTTCGGTGATGTATTCATCAAAATTAAAGACAATTTTACCGCCGTTTACTCGAAATGAGCCTTTGTCGCTGTCATAGCTGTTGAACTTGCCGCTGTCCCGAAACGTGAGCTTGCAAAACCAGTAATGTTCATCGTTTTGTCGTTTCTCTTGACACTCCCACGAGCCGACTAACGCTTGTTCCTGCTCCGATAATGTGCGGGTAATTGAAGAATCACATACCACGGAATAAACAATCGCCGCGAATATAACGAATATCACGACAAAAACAAGCGCGGTGATTATCCCGCCCGACTTCTTTTCGGCATAGGGTGAATATGCAGGGGTGGGCGTTGAATTAAATGCATGAGGGTGTTTAGGAGGAGTCGCAAACTGTGTTGGCGTATACTGTTGCGGAGTCGGTACTCTGTTCATATAGGGCGACGCTTGAGGTTTTACGGGCGGCGGCGCATATGTCTGAACAGGCGTGATGAATTCTTGCACAGTTGGCTGTATCGGTAGTGGCTGTACCGGTTGTTGTATCGGCGGTGGTTGTTGTATCGGAGGTGCAGTGGGGAACGCCATCGACGGCGGTGTAAACTGATACGGCGGTGGCGGCTGATATTGCGGAAACGCCACAGGCGGCGGAGGTGTGAATTGTATCGGAGGCGGCGCGGGAAAATCCGTCCGTGCCCGCAATTCCTCTAATGACGGAGGCGGGCAAAATCCCGACTCGGGTTCGGGCGTTGAAGCGTTTAATTCAATTTGTTTATCCGGCATACTCCTCCACCTCCTGCACGTAACTGTAACTCACGCCCTCGCCGTATGTATCAAAGTGCGCGTCTGCTTTTTCAGCCGCCGCTTCTGAAAACGACGTCATCATTGCCGCAATCATGACCGCCACAATTGCCGCAAAGTAAATAAAATATAAAGCAATGAACCCCGCCGCGAACGCTAACCCCACAATGCCCATGATTTTACCCGCCTTAGCGTGGCTCAAGCGTTCGCGCCCCATGCTGTCCTGCTTTTTGTTGGACATACCCGCCAACACCAAAGCCACAACTGCTTGAGGTACATTGAACGAAACAATGCTGGAAATGCCTAATATCATCGCCGCTAACGCCTCACCCGAACCGGGTTCAGGCGGGGCTACACCGTAGGGATACTGCGGCGGTGTATACTGATTTTGCGGCACAGCACCGTTATTCTCAGGGGTTGCGTTGGTCATATTCGGTGTCATAATCAAAGATTCCTTTCGATACTCTATAGAGTAAACTATATTATCCGTCGTTACAGTGGAACTGCTATATTCTTTCCATAACTATAACGAATATCATAAGCAATACATAAAGAATCGTGCCGCCGCCAATCAGTATCAAACTGATAATACTCGTGATTTTCCCGACCCTCGCTTGGCTTAAGCGTTCACGCCCCATGCTTTCTTGCTTTTGGTTGGATTTGCTCGCAAATACTAAACTCACAATTGCTAACGGAAAAATTGATGTAGCAATGCTCGCAATGCCGAGTATCATCGCCACCAGCGCGTCACTCGCGCCCGGCTCAGCGGGCGGTGCCGCGTAATAAACCGTAGGAGGAGGCTGTTGATACGGATTATACTGCGGCTGATATGGATTTTGCGGCGGCTGTTGATTCACAGGCGGAATGCTCGCAAGATACGCACTGCAAGCGGCGCAATATTGCTCACCTCCGTACATTTCAACGCCGCATCTGTTGCATTTATTACTCGTCATAAGTAATAACCTCCTGACATCATGACTTAATCGCGATTACTTCGACTTCCACTAACGCGCCTTTGGGCAGTTCCTTAGCCGCAACGCATGACCGCGCAGGTTTGTGCGCGAAATACTGTTCATACACGCCGTTGAAAGTCACAAAGTCAGACATTTCCGCTAAAAAACACGTAGTCTTTACCACGTCTTCGAGTGTCAACCCTGCCGCTTTCAGCACTGCGATGACGTTGTTGCACACCTCGTCGGTTTGTTTCGCCACGTCCGTGTCGCCTGCCGCAAGACACTTCATGGCAATCTGCCCCGACGCATACAGTGTGTTGTCAACTAATATTGCCTGCGAATACGGGCCTACGGGGAATGGCGCGTCCTCAGTAAATATGATTTTTTTCATAGTTTGACTCCTTGTAAATTACTTTGTAGCCTTTGGCTTTCAATGCGTTAATCACTTCGTCTAAGTGCTTCCTGTCCTTCGTTTCAAGCGAAATGCTCAAGTAACACCCTGTAATCTTCGTTCCTTTACCGCCTTGGTCGTGGGAAAGCTTGACTACATTCGCGCCCACGTTTGCGATAATCGCCGAAACTTCCGCGAGTGAGCCGGGTTTGTCTAACATTTCAATCAGCAGTTCCGTGAATCGCCCTGTCGTAAGCAGTCCGCGATTTATAACCCGCGACAGAATGTTAATGTCGATGTTTCCGCCTGACACAATCGCGCACACGCGCTTGCCGTGCAAGGGCAGTTTGCCGTGCATTGCCGCCGCTACTGCGACTGCCCCCGCCCCCTCCGACACGCACTTGTGGTGTTCGAGCAGTTTGAGAATCGCCGTGGCGATTTCGTCATCTTGCACCGTGACAATATCGTCGACATATTGTTTGCACATCTCGTAGGTCAGCTTGCCCGGCGAACGCACCGCGATTCCGTCCGCGAAAGTGTTGATATATTTGGAATCCTGCAACTTTCCGCTCTTGAACGAGCGGCACATACCGCTTGCCCCCGAGGCTTGCACGCCGTAGACTTTACAGTCGGGGTTAGCGTGCTTGACTGCGGCGGCAACACCTGAAATCAAGCCGCCTCCGCCTACAGGGACAATGACCGCATCAAGAGTCAGCTTTCTGCTTTTGCATTGTTTGATAATATCATGCCCGACAGTTCCTTGCCCTGCGATTACATCTATATTATTAAAAGGGTGAATGAATGTTGCACCGATTTGCTGACAATATTCCCACGCGGCTTGATAAGTGTCATCGTACACCGTACCGTGTTTCTTGACTTCCACGTTATCGCCGCCAATTCTTTTAGTCGCCTCGACTTTGTACAACGGCGCGACAGTCGGCAGGAAAATCGTCGCTTTGACCCCTAACTTTTGTGCCGCCAACGCGACACCCTGCGCGTGATTGCCCGCTGAACACGCGACAACTCCCCGAATTTTCTCATCGTCAGTCAACAACGACATTCGATAATACGCGCCTCGGAGTTTGAATGAGCCTGTAGTCAGCAAGTTTTCTAATTTGAGGTACAGACTGCAATAATCGGCTTTCACGAGATTGTCCGCGCCGAAAAATTCTGTTTGGTACACAATGTCTTTATTAGAGAAAAACGCCGCCGCTTTTTCGATTCGGGCGTTTACGCTTTCTAAAGTCAAATCGTTCATATCGCTCATACTAACTTTACTTCCTTAATATCGTACAGTTTCGACAACTGCCGCACGACTTGTGTCCGCGCGTATTCGTCGCCTTTTGAGCTGATGATGATTCGATACACGTCGGGGTTGTCGGTAATCATGTTGAGGCTGTCGATATTATAGCCGCGACGGGCGTAAATCCCGGTAATGCGGTTGAGCGCGCCGTAGCGATTCGCCACAAGCAGTTCCACAGTATAAGCAGAGCTAACAGTTTCCATCAATTCGCCACCTCCATGTCAAACTTAGTCGTAATCATATCGTCCACTGCTTTGCCCGGCGGAATCATAGGCAGGACTTCCTCGTCCATGCAGACGTGACAGTCAATGACTACAGGCCCCTCACTCGGTAAATGCTTGAGTATGCTGTTGAGCTCTACTATATTTTCCGCCCTGAACCCTTTCGCGCCGAATGCTTCAGCGAGGGCGACAAAATCGGTCTTGCGATTGAGCGTAGTTTGCGAATACCGCTGTTCGTAGAACCGCTTTTGCCATTGTCGCACCATGCCCAAAACGCCGTTGTTGACTATGATAATCACAAGAGGCAAATTCTGCGAAACAGCAGTTACCAACTCGTTTAAGTTCATGCCGAAACTACCGTCCCCCGTGAACAGGATAGTTCTCTTACGCCCGTTCGCCACACAACCGCCGATTGCCGCGCCCATGCCGTACCCCATCGTACCGAGCCCGCCCGACGTCAGGAAAGTCCGCGGTGCTTTGAATGGGTAATACTGCATCGTCCACATCTGGTGCTGTCCTACGTCGGTAGCGATTACCGCGTCACCGCCGAGTTTGTCACCGACTGTTTCAATGACGCGTTGGGGCGTAAACTCGCCCACTTGATTAAGTTCACCGCACTTGCTTTTCAATTCGGCGATTCTGTCCACCCAATCTTGATTGCGAACTGCCGACAACTGCGGAATCATGCGTTGCAAGACTGATTTAACGTCGCCGCAAATCTCAATATTCGGTGCTACGTTTTTTGCAAGTTCTGCCATATCTATATCCACATGAACAATGGTCTTGTTCTGCTTATAAATCTCGATATTACCTGTGGCGCGGTCAGAAAACCTCACACCAAGCGCAATCATGACATCACATTCAGACTTAGCCACTGTTGCCGCATACTTGCCGTGCATTCCGCACATACCTAACGCGAGAGGGTGAGAATGCGGCAGAGCAGTCAGCCCCATAAGGCTGAACCCCACAGGCGCGGAGATAAGCTCCGCAAACGTCTGCAACAACGTACACGCTTCTGCGGCGATTACGCCGCCGCCCGCATAGATAAACGGGCGTTTCGCGTTCATGATTGCCGTGATTGCCGCGTCAATCGCATTGTCAGTCACTTCAACTATTTCGCGGGGGGCAGGCGCGTCAGCGATTTTTCCGCCATACTCGCACATCGCCTCTTGAATGTTTTTGGGAATGTCCACCAATACAGGGCCTTTACGCCCCGAATCGGCGATTGCAAACGCCTCGGCAAACGTCGATTCTAAGTCCGAAATGTCACGGACTACGAAGTTATGCTTGACAATGGGCTGCGTAATACCTACAATGTCTACTTCCTGAAACGCGTCTCTGCCGAGAAGCGGCACAGGCGCATTTCCTGTAATTGCCACAAGCGGAACGCTGTCTAAGTATGCGTTGGCGATTCCGGTGACTAAATTAGTCGCACCGGGTCCGCTCGTAGCGATTACCACGCCGACTTTGCCGGACACACGCGCGTAGCCGTCGGCGGCGTGTGCCGCGCCTTGTTCGTGGGCGGTGATGATATGTTTAATTCGGTCGGCGTTTTGATATAATGCGTCATAAATCGGCAACACAGAGCCGCCCGGATAGCCGAATACCGTTGTCGCGCCGTGCCGCACAAGCTGTTCAATCACGATTTGCGCGCCGCTAAGTTTTGCTGTACTCACTGTTTTCTTATTCCTCTCACTTTTTGCCCTGTTTTCTTGTTTTAGAGCTATATTTTATCATTGTAACACGCTTTTATAAATTTGTCAAGCGCGTAATTGACAAATGACAAAAAACATGATATAGTAGTATTTATGAAAAAATTAGTAGACAAGCTGTTCCGCGAACAAACCCTCACGCAAGATGAATTAAAGGCAGTGTTATCTGCTGATAATGACCTGCGAACGTACCTGCACGAATGTGCGCGAAAGACAACTGTCAGCGTTTTCGGAAACGCCGTTTACGTGCGCGGCTTGATTGAATTTACCAACTATTGCAAAAACGATTGTCTGTACTGCGGATTGCGTTGCAGTAATGCCGACGTTAAGCGTTACCGCATGAGCGACGCGCAAATCATGGAGTGCTGCGCCCTCGGGTACGCGAACGGGTTGCGTACGTTCGTCCTGCAAGGCGGTGAAGACTTGTATTTCACAGACGACCGCCTGTGCGCGTTGATACAATGTATCAAAGCTGGTTATCCCGACTGTGCTGTAACCCTGTCACTCGGCGAACGCGATAAACACAGCCTGCGGCGATTGCGTGAATCAGGTGTTGACCGCTACTTGTTGCGTCAAGAAACGGCAAACGCCGCATTATACGCGTCACTTCACCCGCCCGAAATGTCAATTGACTCGCGCAAGCAATGTTTGTATGACTTAAAAGAATTGGGATTTCAGGTAGGTTGCGGGTTTATGGTGGGCGTACCGGGGCAGACTCTTGACAATATCACAGAAGACTTGGGCTTTATCGCCGCATTACGCCCTGCAATGGTGGGAGTCGGTCCGTTCGTGCCACATTCGGGGACGCCGTTGGGCAGTCACCCTCACGGCGATTTAGCGTTGACGCTCAACATCATTGCTATTCTGCGCCTGATGAACCCGAATCTGCTCCTCCCCGCGACGACTGCGTTAGCCACCATCGACAAATCGGGGCGTGAACACGCTGTGTTAGCAGGCGCGAACGTGGTAATGCCCAACCTCACGCCGTCGGACGTTAGAGCGGATTACCTGTTATATAACAACAAAGCATATGAGAACATTGACGATGTAAAAGCGCGACTACACAGAATTGAAAGAGAAGCCGTCACGGCGCGAGGTGATTACCGTGAGTTATAACGCTAAATCCCCCCACGCACGCGAATTTATCAACCATGATGAAATCATGGCGACGTTAGACTGGGTGGAGAAAAACAAACACAACACCGAAGCGGTCAATGCCGCTTTAGATAAGGCGCGACTGCAACACGGTCTGCCTTATCGTGAGGCGGCCCTGCTCTTGGCGGCGGATTGCGGAGAACAACTGTGCGCGCTGGCGGGTAAAATCAAGAATGACTACTACGGAAGCCGCATTGTGCTTTTCGCGCCACTGTATCTGTCCAACTATTGCGTGAACGGTTGTACCTACTGTCCGTATCATCAAAGCAACAAGTCAATGCCGCGCCGTAAACTCACGCAGGACGAGATTCGCCGCGAAGTCATCGCATTGCAGGACATGGGGCACAAACGATTGGCAATCGAGGCTGGGGAACACCCTTTACACAACACGATTGAATACGTCTTGGAGTCAATTGAGACTATTTACAGCATCAATCACCGCAACGGCGCGATTAGGCGCGTCAACGTCAATATAGCGGCGACGAGCGCGGAAAACTATGCCAAGCTCCACAACGCCAAAATCGGGACGTATCTGCTGTTTCAAGAAACCTACTGTGAGGACACATATAAACGCGTCCATCCGAGTGGACCCAAAGCCGACTACGCTTACCACACCGAAGCGTTGGACAGAGCCGTTCAAGGCGGTATTGAGGACGTAGGGGCAGGTGTGCTGTTCGGGTTAGCCGACTATTTATACGAAGTCATCGCCCTTCTTATGCACGCCGAACACCTTGAGGCGACGTACGGCGTAGGCCCGCATACAATAAGCGTTCCGCGAATACGCCGCGCCGAAGGAGTCACTGCCGAGTATGAACACAGCATCGACGACGACACGTTTATTAAGATTGTGGCGGCGTTGCGCGTTGCCGCTCCTTACACGGGAATTATCGTTTCCACGCGCGAAAGTGAGGACTGTCGCCGTCGCGCATTGGCAGTGGGCGCGTCACAGATTAGCGGCGGTTCACGAACGGGTGTGGGCGAATACGCCGAATCTGCCGCGGCTACAGACACACAACAATTCTCCATCAATGACGAGCGCAGTTTGGACGAAATTGTGGCATGGTTACTCCAAAACGGACAAATCCCGAGTTTTTGCACCGCCTGTTACCGCGAGGGCAGAGTAGGCGAGCATTTCATGGATTTAGCCAAGTCAGGGCAAATCAAGAGCCGCTGTCAGCCCAACGCGCTGATTACCCTGCAGGAATACCTGTCCGATTACGCGAGCGATAATACACGGCGAATCGGCGAAAAGCTGATTGAAAACGCAGTCAACGTGCTTGACGTGCCCAAAATACGCAGCTTTGTGCAGGACAAAATCGCACGAATCAAACAAGGCGAAAGGGATTTTAGAGTATAATGAGTGACTTAAACAGCACCCCACGCGGCGAACGCCTGCACATCGGGATTTTTGGCAAGCGCAATCGCGGCAAGTCAACGCTGATGAACGCGATTACGGGGCAATCGGCGGCAGTGGTGTCCCCCACAGCCGGCACAACTACAGACCCTGTTTACAAAGCCATGGAGCTGTTACCTGTCGGGCCTGTCGTGCTGATTGATACGGCGGGTATTGACGATACAGGCGATTTGGGTGAGTTGCGTACAAGTAAATCACGCGAAATCTTGCGTAAGTGTGACATAGCTCTGTTAGTGGTGGATTCGCGCGGGTGTACTGCTTTTGACGTACACGAACAAGCACTCATTGACACATTCGACGAATTAAGCGTGAGGTACATGGTCGTGTACAATGACTTTAGCGACAATTTCGCCGAAACGCTCCCGGCACTGAAAAGCAAATTAACCGAAATAGCCGCGGACAACGCGCCCAAACAACATCTAATAGCCGACTTACTCAAAGCAGGTGATGTAATCGTGCTTGTCACGCCCATTGACGAGTCCGCGCCCAAAGGCAGGCTGATTCTGCCTCAACAACAAGTCATTCGCGACGCGCTTGAGGCGGGGGCGTTTCCGTTGCTAACTCAAACTGCCGGATTATCGCAAGCATTAGCCGCACTCAAAAGCGCGCCGCGCTTAGTCGTGACTGACAGTCAGGCGTTCGGGCAAGTAGCGAAAGCAGTGGGGGAAAATCAACCGCTCACGTCTTTTTCGATTCTGTTTGCGCGGTACAAAGGCGTACTCAAAGAATCGGTGCGCGGTGCTAAGGCGATTGACACGATGAAACACGGCGACAAAGTGATGATTAGTGAGGGTTGTACTCACCACAAGCAATGTGACGACATCGGAACGGTGAAACTACCGCGAATGTTAGAACGTCACACCGGCGTCGCGCTTGATTACACGTTTACGTCGGGTGGTGAATTTCCCGATTCAGCGGATTTGGCGGCGTACAAACTAATCATACACTGCGGCGGCTGTGTACTGAACGGACGTGAAATGCGGCACAGGCAGTCGGCGGCAGTCAACGCACACACACCCATGACTAACTACGGCGTAGCAATCAGCCATATGCAGGGGATTTTAGAGCGGTGTGTGTGCGAGTTTAAGAACATCTTTTGATATAGCAGATTGACATTTTGTATACCATATCTTGACGACTGATTTTTCGCCAATCTACAGCACACAAAAAGTCAAACTGCTATAAAAGAAGAACCCCGACCAATAAGGTCGGGGAATTTTACTCAAACTTCGCATTACCACTGCATAAAATCGCCGTACGCGCCGCGTTCACGGTAAAATCGCCCAACACGTTCCAGGGGTTGATACTCAACGTGTTTCCGGCAGGAAGCGTCAGCGCGCTGGACTTGCAATCCCAGTCTAACAACGGCTTAACGTCCAACGTCTGTGTTTTAGTCTTGCTTTTCTTCACGATGTTAATTACGTCCTGCGACAAGTACGCGTCCAACCGCGATAATTCGGCGTTATCGTCATTCGCCGTAATCATGTAGCGCGCGCGCTCAATATCGTTGGCTTTGCGGACAGGCGCGGCAACCCGAATAATCGCCAACCCCTGCGGCATAACCGCGTTCAGTTTCTCGGCGACTTGTGCGAAAGGCACGTCTTCAATCAGGCGCACGTCAAGCGACTCCTCAAGCCCCTCAACGCCTAACGCGAGAGGCAGCGCGAAAGTGGTGTAAATATGCGGGTTAAATCCTTCTGTCACCCATAAGGGCAAGCCCGAACGCTTCAAAGTGCGCCCGAACGCCCTATACAAGTCAAGGTGCGAGATGTATTTTGCAATGCCCGTTTTGGAAAAGAATATGCGAACGTCAATAAACCGACGATTATCAGTGTTGAATTCGCTCATGTTCCCGCTTCGATGAGCGAATAACCGCCGCAATCGCGCTTATACACGACGTTTACTTCGCCCGATTTGTCGTTGATGAACATGAAGAACGGATGCCCCAACAGATTCATCTGTAAAATCGCCTCTTCGATTGTCATGGGCGACAACATCAGCCGTTTCGTCCTGTCAACGGAATAGTTGTTGTCGGGTTCAATGATTTCCTCAATTTCGGTGGGGTCATACGGCGCGGTAAACGCCGTATCACTCAACCTTTTTTCAACTTTGGTTTTATTTTTGCGAATCTGTCTGATAATCTTGTCGATGCAAACATCAAACGCCTCGTTCTTTTCGGCGGCGATTTGCTCGGCGCGGAAAATCAAGCTCCCGTGCCGAACTGTCAACTCAACGACGATATTCTCGCGAATCGTCGAAACGGTAATCTTAGCCTCTGCGCTTGCCCCGAAAAAACGGTCGAGCTTTTTGGCAAGTTTCGCCTCTGCGTAATCGGTGAACGATTGTCCAACCTGAACTTTTTTGGACGTCACAGTCATTTTCATTGGTAATAGTCCTCCTCATCGGTATAAGTTTGCTCATTTGTCTCGTACTGTTGCTGTTGTTGTTGTTGCTGCTGTTGTTGTTGGTAATACAACTCTAACATGGGGTTGGATTTCTTGGGTTTAATCACTACTGCATCCATATCGC
>Ga0082212_10006802_pt1 | contig 15263 bp, 10 predicted proteins | sample TergutNt197P3_FD_71548 | JGI IMG/M metagenome (GOLD analysis project Ga0082212, IMG submission 71548) | Neocapritermes taracua P3 segment gut microbial communities from Petit-Saut dam, French Guiana - Nt197 P3 | ecosystem: Host-associated > Arthropoda: Insects > Digestive system > Gut ...
AAAATTCACTCGAACTGATTGTCGGTGACAATATTCTTTTCTTTAAGTGGTTTGAAGCCATATCCAGGATTATTATTGCGCTTATAGCTGCGGCTGTCGTAATACGCATAACGCGTTCGCTTTTCGGAGACAGAAAACAGCCCGAAACCTGGGGGTATTTCAATCTGCCTAACGGGCTCCACATCCCGGTAAACCACTGGGAGAACCTTATCGGCCGCGCTAAAAGCTGTGATATCGTGCTTAATTTTCCTACCATATCCCGAAATCACGCGGTTCTTATACGAAGGGATGACGGCAGCTGGAGGTTGATAGATTTAAACTCAAAAGCAGGAATAAAAATAAAAGAGCGGAGAATAGAGGGAGAAACAGTCATTACCTTCGGTGACAGCATAGAAATCGGAGGGATAAAAGCGCATTTTACAGGGCTTTCACGTTTCGAACAAATGCGCGAGGAGACGAGGGAAACTCCGGGAAGAGAAGTGAAGCCGGCGCTTACGATGTATCTGCTGACAGTTTTGAATATTTTTCTCGCTCTGCAGCTGTGTTTCGCTGATCCGGATAGATTTATGTTCGCCGTTCCTATATGCTTTTGCCTGATGATAGGGGTTATGTGGGGATATTATATACTTGTAAGGATGCTGCGCCGCCGCGGATTTGAGGTGGAACAGGCAGCCTTCTTTTTGTCTTCGGTGGGGTTGTCTGTGACAGCGAGCAGTAATCCTTCGGGAATATATAAGCAGTTTTTTGCCGTGGTTATAGGGCTTGCGGTTTTTCTCGCGCTTGGATGGTTTTTACGGGATTTAAAAAGAGCGGACTTCATACGTTGGCCTATGGCAGCCGCGGCTATCGGGCTCCTGCTGTTTGTGATAATCGCCGGAAGCGTTGTAGGCGGAGCAAAAAACTGGGTTTTCATAGGAAGCTTTTCAATTCAACCTTCAGAATTCGCGAAACTATGTTTTATATACGCCGGAACGGCTACGCTGGACAGATTGTTTGCCAAAAGGAATTTGATATTATATATGGTATTGACTGTGTGCATAGGCGGCGCGCTGGCGTATACAAGCGATTTCGGAGCGGCGTTGATATTTTTTGTCTCTTTTCTGATAGTCGCGTTCATGCGTTCGGGAGATATCGCCGTAGTCCTGCTTTTGAGTTTGGCGGCTTTACTCGGCGGGTTGCTGCTTTTGCGGTTTAAGCCATATATCGCCTATAGATTTGACGGCTGGAGACACGCCTGGGAATCGCCGCACGACCTTGGATTTCAACAGACAAGAACCATGTCCGCGGCAGCTAGCGGAGGTTTGTTCGGGGTAGGAGCCGGAAACGGGTGGTTGAAAAACATTATGGCGGCTGATACCGATCTGGTTTACGGAGTCGTGGTTGAAGAACTCGGACTGCTCGTTGGAATCAGCTGTATCGCCTGTATCGCGGTACTGGCGATTTTCTCGGTTTCATCTGCTTCCAGAAGCCGCTCGACATTCTACTCTATATCCGCCTGCGCCGCCACCTCCATGCTGGTATTCCAAATGACCCTAAATGTTCTGGGTTCCGTTGATATTCTTCCATTGACCGGAGTTACCTTTCCGTTTGTGTCAAAGGGAGGCTCAAGTATTATTTCCTGTTTCGGGATGCTGGCATTTATCAAAGCCGCGGACGTAAGACGTTTAGCGAGCTTTGCTACGCCTCGCGTTCCTGATACCAAAAACTCTAAGATAATACAGATGAAAAGCAATACAGGACAGGTTAAACCGCATATCCGAAGGCGCCAATCGCAGGATATTAAAACTGAGAAGGCACAGCAATACTACTAAAGGCAGGATGATATGAAAAAAATAGCGCAACGGACAACCGCCTGTTTACTGCTGCTTTTATTTATGGCGGGGGGGTTTGGCTTTCATTTCGCGGGTTTGGTAAAAAACGGCGGGGAATGGGCGTCATTTCCGGTCAATCGTCATGCGTTCAGCAATGCGAATCTATCGGTTGGTAGTATTATTGACAGAAACGGGGAAGTGTTAGCTGCGGTGGATAACGGTCAGCGTATTTTTAGTGAGAATGAATTAACCCGCAGAGCGACGCTCCATGTTACCGGTGACGAACAAGGTAACATAGGAACCGGCGCGCTTAGTTATTATGCCCGGGAATTGATGGGGTACAGTATTGTAAACGGCGTGTATTCGCTATTTGATTCCGGGAATATCGTACAGCTTACCATTGACTCAACCTTGAATAAAATCGCTTTTGAGGCTCTCGGGTCAAATAAAGGGGCGGTCGTATTCTACAACTACAGAACCGGTGAGGTGCTTTGTATGACGAGCGCTCCGTCTTTTGACCCGTATTATCCGTTAAACGAGCAGCAGCTAAATACAGGTGCCTATGAGGGGGCGTATATTAACCGCTGTGTATCGTCAAGTTATACGCCCGGGTCGGTATTTAAGGTAATCACATTGGCGGCGGCTATAGAAAATATTCCGGAGTTGTTTGATATGAAGTTTTATTGCCCAGGATATATTGATATTGACGGGGAGAGGATCCACTGTTCCGGAATCCATAATAATTGTGATATTTATGAAGCTTTTGCCTTTTCGTGTAACGTCGCTTTCGCCGAACTCGCTCAAATACTGAAAAGCAAGACTCTCGAAAAATACGCGCGGAATTTCGGACTTACAGAGAGTTTTAAGATGAGCGGTATGCCGGTAGCGGGAGGTGGATTTTCAGCGGCTCCCGACGGAAGCAGTAACTTGTCATGGTCCGGAATAGGACAGTATGATGATCTTGTGAACCCGCTCGCGATGGCGAGGGTCATGGCGGCGGTCGCCAACGGAGGGGTCGCGGTCAATCCGCGGATAGTAAAGGGGGTAACAGCTGAACTCGGGTATCCGACAGCCCTCGGCTTCAGCTTGAGGACATCAGAACGTCTCATGAAAAAAACAACGGCGGACATACTATCGGAAATGCTGAGATACAATGCCGAAAATGTATACGCCGGTTACTATGGACTGTCGGAAATCAAAGGGCTCTCGGCAAAAACAGGAACAGCTGAGCTGAGAAGCGGAGAACCTCCGCACGCCTGGTTTACGGGGTTTATAAATGATGCAAGATATCCCGTCGCATTTTCTGTGATAGTTGAAAGCTCAGGATGGGGGCTGCAATACGCGGTTCCGGTAGCGCAGGCGGTTCTGAATGAAATAATAAAGTAATATCCATACAATAAGCTAAGACATAAAGTTGTTTCGCATATGTGATTATGTTACTATATTGTTAAGGTTAACCGGAAAAAAGACTGGAGATTTTCGGATGAAAAAGGGATTTGACAACGACAAATACATAGCTATGCAGTCCGAAAATATTAAAAAAAGAATATCCCAGTTCGGCGGAAGACTCTACCTTGAATTTGGGGGCAAACTGTTTGATGATTATCATGCCTCGAGGGTACTGCCGGGGTTTGAGCCGGACAGTAAGGTAAAGATGCTATTACAGTTGAAAGATCAGATTGAAATCATTATCGTTATAAACGCTTCGGATATTGAAAAGAATAAGGTTCGGGGGGATCTCGGAATTACCTATGACCTCGACGCGCTGCGGTTGATAGACGCTTTTCGAGGAAACGGGTTTTTGGTAGAAAGCGTTGTTTTGACGCACTACACCGCCCAGCCTGCAGCTGAGACATTTCAAAAACATCTTGAGATGCTGGGCATTGAGGTATACCGGCATTACCCGATAGCGGGATATCCGTCTAACGTTGACTTGATAGTAAGTGATAACGGGTATGGGAAAAATGAGTATGTCAATGTGAAGCGGTCTCTCGTGGTGGTCACGGCGCCGGGACCGGGAAGCGGGAAGATGGCGGTATGTCTGTCTCAGTTATTCCACGAATACAAGAACGGAGCAAACGCGGGATACGCGAAATTTGAGACATTCCCTATATGGAATCTACCTCTCGGACACCCGGTCAATCTTGCGTATGAGGCGGCGACTTCGGATCTGAATGATGTGAATATGATAGACCCCTTTCATCTTGAGGCGTATGGAGAGAGCGCGGTAAGCTATAACCGTGATGTTGAGATATTTCCCGTATTATCAGAAATTATGACCCGCATCCTCGGCAGAACCGACTATAAATCCCCAACCGATATGGGGGTTAACATGGCGGGCTCCTGCATTCTCGATGAGGAAAACGTAAATAACGCGGCGCGTCAGGAGATAATTCGCCGGTATTATACTGCTCTTGGAAATGAAAGAAAAGGACTGACAACAGGAGCGGAGGTCTATCAGACAGAACTTATTATGAAACGTGCGGGATTGTCGGCGGAAGATCGTCCGGTTATCGCCGCCGCGCTTGCGAAGGAAGAAAAGACGGGAGAACCCGCGGCGGCTTTGCGCCTGCCTGACGGAAGAATACTGACCGGTAAAACCTCAAGACTTCTCGGCGCTTCCTCCGCGCTTTTGCTCAACGCTCTTAAAACATTAGCCGGAATAAGCGATGATATCCACCTGCTTTCTCCTGTTATAATAGAGCCGCTGCAGGTATTGAAGGTATCCTATCTCGGTGGATTCAACCCCAGGTTGCACACCGATGAAGTACTCGTTGCTCTCGCTATTTCCGCCGCGACAAATCCTACGGCTGAACTGGTTCTTAAAAGCTTAAAAGAACTTCGCGGTTGTGAAGCGCATTCCACCGTTATTCTGTCTCAGGTTGATGAGAGCACCTTTAGAAAACTGGGGGTGAACCTGACGAGCGAACCAAAATATCAAACCAAAAAGTTGTATCACGGTAAGTAAACAGATAAGTTAGTATCCTCTGATATGCGAACTTTATTCATTTTTAGACAACAAATAAATAAATTGAGTTTTCACCCTGTTCTTATACAATGCCGCTGAATTAATCGGGCAGTCACGGATCATAACGTGATTGCCCGAAAAATATACAATATGAATAATGCGAGATATAGTATACGAAAGGTATACGATTAAGCCTATGGTCTGACCGATGTCCCGTCGGGAAGTCTTGAGCGTGTCCAAAGATTTTCTTTATACTCACACGGGAACTTCGCGGCGGCGTCCTCGTCGAGATCGACGCCGAATCCGGGCTTTCTATTGGGATACAGATATCCGTTTTTAAGTTCCGGACAGCCGGGGAAAACCTCTATATCGTTTTCTGAAAAACCTGCGAACTCCTGAATACCGAAATTAGGTATCGAAAGATCTATGTGGAGGTTTGCGGCGACTCCTATGGGTGTGATGTCGCCGGGGCCGTGCAGGGCGGTGCGTACCCCGAAAGCTTCGCAAAGAGATGCAAGCTTTCTTACAGGAGTGATTCCCCCTATCATGCTGGTGTGCACGCGAATAAAATCTATCAAACGCCTTGTTATGAGAGGCTTCCACTCAAGGGGATGGGTAAATAGTTCTCCCATAGCCAACGGAGAAGCGCAGACGCCGCGTATCTCCTCAAACCACTCTATCTGCTCAGGAGCGAGCGCGTCCTCGATAAAAAATAATTTAAAGCAATCAAGGTCTTTAGTGAATCTGACGGCATCCGCCGGAACCAAACGTTCGTGAATATCATGCAAAAATTCCGCGTCAAAACCTATTTCGGTGCGTAAATGTTCAAACAGTTTCAAGGTATTACGCATATATTGCTTGGGATCATAATACGAACCGGGCAGCGCCCCTTCGGGAGACACAATGGTCTGCCCAGTACTGCGGTTCATCATACCTCCGTAGGTTCCCATCTGACATCGGATATACCGTAATCCCTCAGACATGAACTTTCTGACATTTTCTTCGACCTCTTCGGGGCTGGTTCCGTCGGCATGCCTGTAAACGGCGGCGGCTTCGCGGCATTTGCCTCCTAACAGCTCATAAACCGGCATATTTGCCATTTTGCCTTTGATATCCCATAATGCCATATCGACTCCGGATATGGCGTTGTTGAGGACAGGGCCGTTTCTCCAGTAGGAGTTTCCCATCGAAGTTTGCCAGATATCCTCAATATTATCGACCGAGCGCCCTGTCAGCAAAGGAGCGAGATACTCCTCGACGGTGGTTTTGACAGCCAGACAGCGCTGCGTGAATGTCGCACAGCCGAGACCGTACAACCCAGGTTGATTTGTTTCAATTTTTACTGCTACAAGATTTATACCGCTCGGAGCGGTAAGTACTGTTTTTATTTCTCTTATGATAACGTCTGACATAGCAACCTCTCTCTTAAAAAATAACATATTCCGATTTCATACAGTGTTTATCATGATAATAAGTATAAGGAAAAAACTTATGCCTGTAAAGCGGAATTAAACAAAGGAAGGTCTATTATCAAACTCTATTTGACAGGATTGACTTGTTTTAATGCATGCACGGCGACCCAGTTATTCAATGTATTAATTTCGATGACCTGAAACGCTTCAGATTCTATTGCGCGGATCACACCGGAAAGATTGGAGTCGATGATCCCGCTCAAAATTAGTCTTCCGCCGGGTCTTAGTTTCGTTTTGTAACTGCCGCATACAGCGGTATGGATATCGGAAGTGATGTTCGCCGTTATCAGATCAAAATCACCGCATACATCTCCGGAAAAAAACGGATCGGTAATATCCGCGCAATACGCGTTAAACGATTCGTCTACCCCGTTGAGTATCGCGTTTTGCATAGAAATACGAACGGAGTCCGGATCAATATCGAGCGCCGCGGCGTACCCGGCGCCGAGTTTTAGCGCGGATATGCTCAGTATACCGCTGCCGCTTCCGATATCGAGCAATCTTTCCCCGTTTTTCAAATTATCCTCTAACAGTACAAGACAAAGCCGCGTGGACTCATGTTCCCCGGTGCCGAAACTCATTCCGGGGTCGAGGGTTACGATTATTTCGTTTTCTTCCGGACTATATGCCTGCCATGAAGGGCAGATAACAAGCTTTTTTCCGATTTTTTGAGGGGTATAATACTGTTTCCAATTTTCCGCCCAGTCAGTTTCACTGACCGTGTTTTTTATCAGGTTGAATTTTATAGAATCTGAATCCAATCGTTCTGTTATGTATTTCTCAGACTCTCCAAGTACGATTTCATTTGAAAAATACAAATGTATTCGAGAGCTTCCGTCATTTCTTTCCGCGAGCTCAGGATTAATATATTCATCACCGGGTTCTCCACGGTACAAAACGCTTATATCAGAGAAGTCCTCTATATAAAGCTCTCCGGAAAAAGCTGCGGTGGCTATCGCCGCAGCTTTTTCTAGATCAGTGCTTCCCACCTTAATAATAAGTTCATTCCATATCATATCGCTGTTAACGCGCTGACGATCCTGTCTGAGATTATCAGGCACCTTTCCCGAACTCCTTTTTTATCCTGTCGTCAAATGTTTTTCGCTTGTCATAGTTTTTATCCATAACCAGAGAACTTTCGAAATTTTCAAGCGTCTGTCTCTGTTCGCGCGAAAGCTTTTTCGGAACCTCTATTTCCACTGTCACATACTGATCCCCGCGCCCTCTTCCGTTGACAAACTTGATTCCTTTGCCTTTAAGACGGAAGATGTTACCGGACTGGGTACCCGGAGGAATCTCCATCTCAATTTTACCGTCCACCGAGGGCACAATGAACTTATCGCCGAGAGTAGCCTGTGTAAAAGTGATAGGCGCGGTAACATGCACATCATAACGATTCCGCTCAAACAATGTATCCGGGCGAACGCTCACAACAGCTATGACGTCGCCGGAAGGACCGCCGTTGATCCCGGAGTCGCCGCGTCCTTTAATGGAGAGACTTTGATCATCATCGATTCCGGCGGGTATACTAACTTCAATACGCCGGTTTTGTCTGACTCGACCCTGTCCGCCGCATTTTTGACAGGGCTTTTCGATGATTCTTCCCTTGCCGGAGCATCGCGGGCAGGGTCTGCTGCTTTGAACTGCTCCGAACATCATCGGTTGCTGGACTGTAATATATCCGCTACCTTTACAATCCGGACAGGTTTTTGGGGAGGTACCCGCGGCGGCGCCACTCCCCTTACAGTCTTCGCATGTCTCATAGGGGGAAACACTGATGGTCTTTTTAACCCCGTGAACCGCTTCCATAAAACTCAGCGGAATACTCACGGGTATATCGTTACCCTTCCTGGGAGCGCTTGGGTTCGATCGCCTTTGCTGTCCTCCGAATCCAAATCCGTTTCCGAAGATGGAGCCGAACAAATCGCCGAGATCCATATCAAAACCGCCGCCGTATGCAGCACGGCCGGCGCCGTAGGACGGATCCACTCCAACATGACCGAACTGATCATAACGCGCGCGTTTATCTTTATCGGATAAAACCTCATATGCTTCACCGAGTTCTTTGAATTTGGCTTCGGCCTCTTTGTCCCCGGGATTGAGGTCAGGATGATATTTTTTCGCTTTTTTCCGATACTCCGACTTTATCTGATCATCACCGGCGTTGCGGTCTACGCCGAGTATCTCGTAATAATCTCTCTTTTCGGCCATTGTGTCTCCATTCTTTAGATCCCGGCAAGACTTCCTGTTTCAAGGATTAGGGAAAGAGAAGCTGCTCTTTCCCTAAAAACCATTACTCATCCACATCCGTAAATTGAGCGTCGACAACATCTCCGTCGGCGGGAGGATCCTCGTTCTGACCCTCGGCAGCCTCTGCTTGTGTCTGCTGATAGATTTTGGAACTAACTTCGTACATCTTCTGCTCGAGCTCCTCCCGTTTAGCTTTTATATTATCGGGATTATTTTCGGCGATGGCTGTACGCACTTCAGTCACTTTTTCGGTAATCGCGTCCTTATCAGATTGATCTATTTTATCATCGAGGTCTTTTAGCATTTTTTCCGCCTGATAAGCAGCGGTATCAGCCGCATTCTTATTTTCCACCTCTTCACGCTGTTTGCGATCGCTCTCGGCGAACTGCTCGGCGTCTTTTACCGCCTTATCGATATCATCCTTGGACATATTGGAAGACGAGGAAATGGTTATATTCTGTTCCTTGCCTGTCCCGAGATCCTTTGCGGAAACATGAACTATACCGTTCGCGTCAATATCAAAGGTCACCTCAATTTGAGGAACTCCGCGGGGAGCCGGCGCTATTCCATCGAGCTTAAACAGACCGAGAGTTTTATTGTCTTTCGCGAAATCCCGCTCGCCCTGCAGTACATGTACCTCGACCGAGGTCTGCCCGTCAGCGGCAGTCGAGAATATCTGACTTTTTTTGGTAGGGATCGTGGTGTTGCGCTCGATAATACGGGTATTAATACCGCCTTCGGTTTCTATGCCTAGCGACAGAGGGGTCACATCGAGCAGTAGTAAGCCTTTCACATCTCCGCCGAGAACACCGCCTTGAATCGCGGCGCCCATCGCGACACATTCATCAGGGTTGATACCTTTGAAGGGATCCTTGCCGATATAATTCTTCACAGCGTCCTGCACCGCGGGAACCCTTGTTGAACCGCCGACCAGAAGTACCTTATTGAGATCGCCCGGCTGTAGTTTGGCATCCGCCATTGCTTGCCGCAGCGGACCCATTGTTTTTTCTACAAGATCAGCCGTCAACTCATCGAACTTCGCGCGTGACAGTGTCATATCCAGATGCTTAGGACCGCTGGCATCAGCCGTGATAAACGGCAGATTTATAGCGGTGGAAGGCATCCCGGAAAGCTCTATTTTTGCCTTTTCCGCCGCCTCCTTGAGACGCTGCAGTGCCATTTTATCATTTCTCAAATCAACACCGGAATCCTTTTTAAACTCACCGGCTATATAATCCATTACCTTTTGGTCAAAATCATCTCCGCCGAGTTTGTTGTTCCCGGCTGTCGCTATGACCTCCTGGACCCCGTCGCCCATCTCAATTATAGAAACGTCAAAAGTACCGCCTCCGAGATCGTAAACGAGAACCTTTTGGCTCGCGTCCTTATCCATTCCATACGCCAGCGCCGCCGCTGTGGGTTCATTTATGATACGCTTGACATCCAGCCCGGCGATGATACCAGCGTCTTTTGTCGCTTGACGCTGGGCGTCATTGAAATATGCCGGGACGGTAATAACCGCTTCGGTGACCTTTTCTCCAAGATACGCCTCAGCATCGGATTTGAGTTTTTGCAGAATCATTGCGGATATTTCCTGGGGGGTATACCCCTTGCCGTCGATATCAATTTTACGGTTGCTTCCCATATCGCGTTTTATTGAGCTAATGGTTCTGTCAGGGTTGGTAATGGCCTGCCTTTTAGCTACCTGACCTACCATCCTTTCTCCGGTTTTTGAGAAAGCTACCACCGAGGGGGTGGTGCGTGAGCCTTCAGCGTTAGGGATAACTACCGATTCGCCGCCCTCCATAACCGCGACGCAGGAGTTTGTTGTTCCAAGATCGATTCCTATTATTTTTGCCATTTAATTTTCTTCCTTTCCGAACATGTCATTTGTTTAATATTTATAGTATGCTAATATATCTGATTTTTTTCAGACCGATACCGTTACCATCGCCGGGCGAATAACCCGGCTGCCGAGTTTATATCCCTTCTGTACTACTTTAATTACCACTCCGCTCTCATTCTCTTCACTCTCTTCGCTCGCAATACAGTTGTGGACAACGGGATCAAAGTTCTTCCCCAAAGCCTCTATCTCGCAGGCTCCCAAAGAATCAAGCGATGAGACAAACATCGAGACGGTGAGGTCTATCCCTTTTTTATACCCAGGATCACTGCATTCCGCCGCGGCTGCCATCTCAAGGGTATCTAGGACCTTAAGAAGTTTTTCAACAGCTATAGAAGTCCCAAGAGAAACCAATGCTTGTTTTTCTCTTTCGGTACGTTTGCGGTAGTTATCGTATTCTGCCATGACGCGAAGCAATCTGTCGTTTACTGCGTTTAACTCTTCCCTTTGCAACTGTGCTTTGCTGGGTTTTTTCTTGGTTACGGTTTTATCTGAAATTTCTTCGGTTATATCCTCGGAGCCCGAGATACTGACTGTTTCGAACTCGGCGGGATCACTGACTATATCTTTCCGTTCCATTTATCCTCCTTTTTGGAACTTCCGTTAAGCGGTTAGCATTTCGCTGAGTGAATCACAGAAGTACACAAACCGCGGTATAATATACGCGTAGTTTATTCGCGATGGGCCTGCGACACATAACCGTCCTGCCAGACTTCCTTGTCGGAAAGTACCGACAATCATACCCATCTTCGGGAGCGAGGGATCTATTTCCTCCCCTACGCATATGGATAGCGGGCCCTTTGTCTCAAGTAAAAACCGTATCATACGCTGCCTGTCATTGATAAATTCCAGATAGGATCCTATCTGCCCGTCCATATCACGAAAATGAAGAAGATATTGTTCTCCGTCTGCGTACAGTCGTGTGTCAGAAAGACTTTCAATTAAATCTTTAGCTGATGAAAGAATGGGAGCCGCGACTTTTTTAAGAATTCCGAGACGAATATTTATAAGATCTTCAAGATGGAGGGTTATATCCTCAGATGATACAAAAACCAGATTCTCGTTGAGAACCATCTCAACAGTGCCGATACCCTTATCGGAGATATCCTGGTCAATGCGACAGACACGGGTCTTAACAGAACCGGCATTGGAAACCCCTATTACTGCTAAACTGAAACGACCAACTCTTAACAGCTTAAAGTGTACAAGGTGAGGGGTGTTACTGTGCGGGGTCATCGCTACCGCGGAAAGACCGAACATTGCCGCCAGCGCTTTGGCTGAACTTTCTGAAGCCTTCTCCGGGTCGTTGTCCATTGAAGCGACTGTCTGAAAGATACTTGTTCTCTCCAGCGTGGTAGGCGTATACAGATTCATTAAGTTATCGATGTAGTATCGCAGACCGAGCTGTGTCGGAATACGCCCCGCCGAGGTATACGGTTGCATCAGCAACCCTAGATCTGTCAGTTCAGCCATTTCGTTTCGCAATGTCGCCGAAGAAACCGAAAGTGTCTTGAGAAAATGATTCAGGATATTTGAACCGACAGGGTCACCGGAATCTGTATAGAGTCTGATTACCGCGGTAAGTATCATACGTTTTCTGTCGCTTATATCCATTTTGGGTTCCCTTTTGAAATCCTTAGCACTCTGCATACGAGAGTGCTAACTATTATCATACTCATTTTTATCGCTTTGTCAATAGTCTATTCTGTATTTATTCGAAAACTTCAAATGAGGATTTATCACATGGAAACCACAATCAGATTATGCTATGCTGTGCGTATGGGTTCTTTAGCATCGAACAATTGTTGTTTTTCGGAGATATGATGACAGGAATCTACATACACATTCCCTTTTGTGTAAAAAAATGTCCCTATTGTGATTTTTTTTCACAGACCGATCTCTCTGTGTTGACGGAATACATGACCGCGTTAAAAAATCAAACAAGGGGATTACCGGCGAGAGAAGTCGACAGTATATACATCGGGGGAGGGACTCCTTCAGTCCTAAGCGGAGCACAGGTGGGAGAACTGCTGAGCATAGTGCGAAATCAAGTCGGTATTAATCCGGACAACGAGATAACTATTGAAGTAAACCCTCTCGGGTGTGATACAGAAAAACTGCGGGCGTACCGGAACGCGGGAATCAACCGGATATCTGTCGGAGCGCAATCGCTCAACGACAGAACGCTGAAATTGCTTGGCAGACAGCACAGTGTCCGCGATATATCAACAGCTCTTGACAACGCGAAAAATGCGGGGTTTAACAACATCAGTGTCGACTTGATTCTAGCTCTGCCGGACGACGACGAGGAGAAAATAAGCCTTGCAGTTAACACTCTTGAGGATAAAGGGGTTAAACATATTTCCTTTTACTTGTTGAAAATAACGGAAGGAACGCCATTTTACGATCACCCCCCGGACCTGTTGCCGGATGATGACCGTACGGCTGATTTATACTTATTTATTGTGGAAAAGCTTAGAAGTAAAGGATTTATTCAGTATGAAATAAGCAACTTTTCTCAAGAAGGCTATGAAAGCCGTCACAACCTTAAATACTGGAACAGCGATGAATATATCGGGCTCGGGGCAGCGGCGCACTCTTTGACGGATAAAAAGCGTTATAGTTTCCCGGCTGACATACAAGCTTATATTGATTGTTTTTCGAATCTGTCAGGTAATTGGATGAAAGGCGCTGTGGTTGAGGGAAAAGAGGAGTGGCAGGACTATCTGATGCTGCGGCTGCGAACAACTATGGGACTGTCGCATAAATCCATGGAAAACCGGTATGATTTCAAGTTTAACGCCAATATGAAAAGACTTTTAGCGTTATATGAGACGAAAGGACTCCTTTACCGCAATAAAGACATATTAAGGCTGACCGTGCCCGGGATGCTGGTATCAAACTCAATTATCTCAAGCTTTTTGGCGGAAGCCGAGAAATAAGTCAGACCGTGAAAGTATAAACAGAAAACATATATATAATTACCGTGTCATCCATGTTCTCCCTCACTTCTTTGGGTTCGCGCTTCACTTATAAAGACGCAAAAAAAGCAACCGCGTTACAAATACACGGAGATTGCTCTGTTGTGTTTAGTGATTTCCGTAATTTTTCAAGTCAGTTATATTATATACACTGATACAGACTTAATATCGTAAGCCGCACAACGATAATTAAGCTAAATATAGAGAGAGTATGCTGAATCACTCTTCTGTCAGCGGAACTCGTATCGAATACAGATAAAAATCAGCGCCATCCTTTATAAGAACATATTCGCGGTATTTTACGATTGTGGAATTTAACTGATCGGGATCGGAAAAGACAGCGTTGGATGAATCTGCCTGCATATAAGCAACCAAAAGGATTTTCGAGTTTCCTTTTCTTGTGATTGATTCAACGCGGGGGAAATAAGAACCGGCATTACTGCTTGGAGGAACGAGGTAAGCCTCTTTATCGGGAAAATATATATAGCCGGTGTGATCGATGCCATCGCCTCCCGGACCAATAAGCCCTTGCTGGCCGAACGTCGCGTTCTCAAGAAAGACCTTAGGACCGAACAGCCTCGCCGAGTAGCGATCGATATCGGTGGTCGGCAGATAGGTGTAGCCCCACTCGTCCTGTTCATATTTACTCAAATTTTCTATTTCCAAAGTTGTCAAAATAGCGGCTTCCTTGAGTTTTTTGGGGTCTGCTTTTTCAATGCTGGAAAAATCAGCCGGGTCGAGAGCGACCAAAGCGGAAAATAACCTTTCATACTCTTTTCGCTCCCCTGAATCATCCAGGGCGATATTGACTCGGTTTACTATTGCTGAAACGATGGAAACAACACCAATAACCGCGAGTGCCAGAAAAACAACCCCGATTGTTTTCCTTCTGAAGCGTTTTCTTCGCCGTATTCTCTGTTCTTTTGTCAGCCTTAATCTTGCCATTAAAACCTCAGGGATGAGTTGAAAATCAGGTTCTGATATGTCCGTTTCCTATAACAATTGTTTTTGTCGTGGTAAGCGCTTTTAACCCCATTGGACCGCGTGCGTGGATTTTACTCGTTGAGATACCTATCTCGGCGGATAATCCGAACTCGCCGCCGTCGGTAAATCGGGTTGAAGCGTTAAGATATATTGCTGAAGAGTCTGTGTTTTCAAGAAAATATTCGGCGTTTTTTATGTTTTCGGTAACGATTGCCTCGCTGTTGCGGGTACTGTATTTTTCAATATGCGAAACGGCGTCCTCCACGCTGTCAACGATCTTGATCGCGAGAATATAATCGTTATACTCGGTAAACCAGTCCTCCTCTGAAGCGTCCAGGATTTCGGGAAGAATAGATTTTGTGCGTTCATCCCCGCGAAATTCAACCCTTCCTCCTACTAAGTCGTAAAACTTATGAAGAAACTCTTCGGCGACGGCGCTGTGAACCAACAGTGTTTCTGCTGAATTACAGACAGAAGGTCTTTGGATCTTGGCGTTTTCCGCGATTTTTAACCCCTTTTCAATATCCGCGAATTGGTCGATATATACATGACAATTACCTGCGCCGGTCTCGATAACAGGTACGCGGGCGTTTTTAACAGTCGCGTCGATGAGCTCCTTTCCTCCTCGGGGAATTAATAGATCAACATATCCGGAAAGTTCCATAAGTTCCTTTGCTGATTCCCTTGAGGTGTCGGTCACAAGCCCCACGGTATGCTCTGAAAAACCGCATTCAACAAGAGCATCTTTGATTATGCTGACAAGAGTGGTATTGGAATAGATAGCCTCCTTGCCGCCGCGAAGAATGACCGCGTTACCAGATTTTATACATAATGACGCCGCGTCGACCGTAACATTAGGACGGCTCTCATAAATTATGGCAATCACGCCTATCG
>Ga0082212_10006803_pt1 | contig 15263 bp, 15 predicted proteins | sample TergutNt197P3_FD_71548 | JGI IMG/M metagenome (GOLD analysis project Ga0082212, IMG submission 71548) | Neocapritermes taracua P3 segment gut microbial communities from Petit-Saut dam, French Guiana - Nt197 P3 | ecosystem: Host-associated > Arthropoda: Insects > Digestive system > Gut ...
GACGAGGATACCAATGATAACCCCGAATACAGTGATTGCCATGGTATCCAGGCCAAGGTACTGCGTCAGGAAGAAGCCGGCAAAGAAGAAGGGCAGAAGTTTCGGTTTTCCGATGTAATTAAGGAGCATCCCGATACCAAGGGCGGGCATAAGCGCCCCAACCACGGCGAATGCATCCATAATGCCTTGCGGGAAATTCTGGAGCCATGTGCCAAAGCTTGCCCCGTACGTAACTATCAGGAAAGCCGGGACGCCATTAATAATCAGGGATACAAAGAAAGACGGGACATAGTTCATGACACGGACCATTTTTAAATTACCCTGGGCGGCAAATTTATCTGCTGCATGCACCCAAAGGGCATTTATTGACATATAGGCATTCCATGAAAGAACCGCGACTGAACCAAGGATAACACCGACAGATGTTGCGGTGTAGATGTCCAGCCCGGAAACCAGGGCCAATGCTGTCCCAACCGGGCCTGCGAACATGGGGTTACCCGGCATGGAACCGCCGGCAGTAATAAACCCGACATAAGGGAGGTTGATTGCCGCTGCAATCATCATCCCCTGCAGGGGCTGCCCCATTACGATACCTACCAAAAAGCCTGACCATAGGGGATACAGCCAGGTCCTGGTAACCACATGGCTGAACCACCAGGTTGTGCAGGTGGTTACCAGCGCTACAAGAATTGCTTGTACTACCATACATTTTCTCCTTAAAAAAAATTGAACAGAACCTATGTCCGTTCATTAAGTGATTTTTATTCCTTCCACCTCCCTATTCATTAAAGTTATTTATACAATCAACCAATTGTTTTAAAGCCTCGGTTTCATCGTCCCCTGCCGCCTCGACAATAATTGTCTCGCCCATCTTAAAATTACAGTGGAGCATTTTAAAGAGCTGCTTTGCGTCGCAGGCCCTTTGCCCGCATTTTATCTGGATTGAACTGTTAAATTTTTTGCTTAATTTAACCAAAGAAGCCGCAGGCCTGGCATGAAGCCCTGTCTGGTTTTTTATAACTATTTCCGCACCTACCAATATATGTTCCTTTCCACAAAGTGTTTTGTGTTTTATTATACTAGCAAAAACTATGCCAAAACACTTTTTTTGGCTGTAGTTTCTGTATAATTTTCATTTTTTTCAGAAAAATCCCCCAGTTTTAACGCCAGAATTTGTTCTATCATGTTATATTCCCTGTCGTTTATATGTATCTGGTATATCGATTCCAGATGCTCACACGCCAAAGTAATATCTGCAGCCGCCTTCCCGCGGGTGTTCTGGCCCCGTTCTTCGAAAATCAGCCGCTCCAGCATGGCAGCCAGGTGAAGGAACAGCATAATCCTTTTCCCCAAATCCAGTTTCCCCCTGGATTCTTCTATTATATCAACACATCTTTTTAGGTGGGGGGCGGTTTTTTCCGCAGACAGGTAATAAAGGTAGTTTTCAAGGTATTTGCCCGATGCATACTGTTCCTCCATGGCGCCCGGGGCCGCCCTTGACGGGATTATACGCAGGCTCTGGTTCCGCAGTATTTCTTCCAGCCGGAGCACGCCGTTACCCATAACAAATTCCATGGCCGAGATAAAAGGGAACCCCAGCTCCAGCCCGTCTACCATGCCGATTACGCACAAAAGCTGCCGCTCTTCTGCAAGGACAGAAATAACCTGCTTTAATTCCTGTACCGAAGGCATGTCAAGGGTAATTATTTCGATGCTGTCCGGAATTTCAAACCGTTCCATGATTATATTTTTAAGTTTTTTTGCCGCCCCGCAGCCGGAAATACAGGCAGTAACAATAAGGCTTTTTTTTGGCTCGGAAAGCAGATTTTTTGTTTCCAGCTTATAGACTTCGTTATAGCCATGCTCCAGGGACTTTAGATGGAGCCGTATCTGCTGGCCTGTCGCCCGGTGCTCTTTGGCAAGCAGCGCCGCTTCCATAACCATAGAGGTGCTGATGTCGCTTACTATATACAGTTTTTTCCTGTAGTGGTTCTCCAGTTTTTCCCGTATTTCCGGAAACAGGGAACTGTCGGTTAACACAACAACATGCTCGTATTTTTCCAGCTCCAGGAGCTTTTTCCCCGCTGCCGCAAAAAGTATTTCTGCAGTAATGTTGTCTTCGGTTAAATCGAGCCAGGAAACAAAATCACTTGACACAATATTGTTGGCAAGGCGGGCCATGTTTTTTGCGCTCCCCAGCCCATGGCCGATAACCAGGATACCGCAGCGTTCTTCCAGGTTTTTTTCGTCATATATCCTCAGGATAAGGTTAGCGATTATGCCAACTTCGTTTTCCGGGAGCTCAAGGTTATATTCCTGCTTCATCATCATTACAATCTGTTCAGCGGTATAAAAAACATCCGGCCTGTCTTCTTTTTCCCGGGAAAAAGCCGGGTAAACAACGGAATCTTTGGCGTGGGATATCGCCGCGTCGATATGCTGGATTATCGCAAAACGGCTCCGCTCATCAAGTGCAAGGTTCAGCTCACAGGTGATTATTTCCTCTGCCTTGCGGGCTATGCCGTAAATTAATGCAAAGGATTTTGTTTTTTCCGGGTTTTCGGTGTATTCACTGTCCTGCCTCATAAGCATCTGGAAATAGTTTTTTATTTCCATCGTCATGGCAAATTCAAGATAGTATTCCCCCATATCATTTCCCGAAAATTCCTTATACCTGCGGGCAAGAATATTGTAAATGTCGGGAATTTCCCTGGGTTCCCCGTTAAGGGCAGGACCCTCGGATTCCAGCGGGATGTATAAATCCCGTGCAATAAGGTTTACGTCGGAATAAATATCCTTTAGCTTCCTTATCCCGTCTTTTACATGGGTGGGAAAATCCAGCAAGCCGACATTCAGCTCTTTCCGGTTTTCCATCAAGCAGGATACATAACTCTGGGCACAGGCAACTTTGATCTCGTTTTCCAGCTGCCCCACATTCCCCGGGCAGTCATAGCTTAATAATGCCTTAATTGCCAAAACATCCACATTTATGTTTTTCCCCAGTTTCATCCCTTCCAGGGTAAAAAACCGTTCGATCAGCTGGAACCTCTCCAGCGGGCTCCTTTGGTCCAGGGCCGGCAAAGTTGCCATTATGGGTATGCGCCTGCTGAATGTCTTTAAAAGTACGGAGTCCCTGTCCTCGGTCGTCGCCATAATGATGATGGGGCGCGCCGTCCGGGTGGTTATTTCCCCAAGCCGGTGGTACTTCCCAAAATCCATCAGGAAAAAGAGCATCTCCTGGCCTGTTTCCGGGAGGCGGTGTACTTCGTCCAAAAAAAGCACCCCTTCGTCGGCAGCTTCGACCAGGCCGGCGCGATCGGAATCTGCCCCGGTATAGGCGCCTTTGGCGTACCCAAAAAGCTGGGAGACAACAAGCTGAGGGTTATCGGCATAATCGGCGCAGTTAAAGGAAACAAAATTGGCATTATTTTTAATGCGCCCGGCTTTTTTGGCATATTCAAAAATTAACCGTGCAAAAGTGGTCTTCCCCACGCCTGTTTTGCCTTCTATTAGCAGCGGTAGCCCCCCCAATGGGTATAGCACAGCGGCTTTTGCTTTTTCGATTTCCATGCTCATGCTGCCGTTGTACCCGATAAACCCTTCAAAAACCTTGTTTGCCTCGTCTATGGCAAAAGACGGGCTTTTGTCGGGCATAGGGGTTATTGCGGCAGCGCTGGCCCTGTAACGGACAGGCCAGCCGGGGAGCTTGTCTACCTGCCCGCTGTCAAAAAGCCGGTTCAGGTCCGAACTGACATTAGCCCTGGAAGCGCCCACTGCATTGGCTATCTCCTCTGTGGTATAAACCGCATTAACACCGTGCTGGCTCTTCATTTTCCTTAAAAATTCATATACAGCCTGCTTCCTGACCATGTAAAGATCATACCACAAATTTCCGTAATTGGTAGAAAAAACTGCATTTTTCCGGATATTATCCCCAATTGACATACCCCCCCTACTCAGGTACATTAGCTGTATAGGCTTGAACCGTAAATTTACGCCTAACAGCGTTCGTTAAACAGCGCGAGAGTGGTGGAATTGGCAGACACGCTAGACTTAGGATCTAGTGCTTCCAAGCATAAGGGTTCAAGTCCCTTCTCTCGCACATAGTAAGAGAGAAGGGTGAATTTTAGCGCAGGTCTTCTCTCGCAAATTCTTTACTAAGAGGAAAATTGTGCCCGTATCCAAAGAAATAACCCGACTGGAACATTCTGCGGTAAAACTAACCTTGACCGTGGAAAAAGACGATGTCCGCTCCCAGTACGACGCATTAATCAACGATTATGTTAAAAATGTAGCCATCCCAGGCTTCCGCAAGGGGAAAGTCCCCCGGGAAGTGCTCGAACGGAAATTCGGGGACGGCTTAAAAGACGAGGCCCTGAACAAAATCTTTGGTAAAGCGATAACCGAGGTCTTCGAAGACGAAAGCTTCCCCAAAGGGGACCAGCCCCTACCCTATTCGACCCCCCGCCTGGACGGGGAACCGGTACTGGAATTCGACAAGGACCTGGTTTTTTCCGTACTATACGACGTACTCCCCCAGCTAACGGTGGGCTCTTGGAAGGGGCTGGAAGTGGAAGTCCCCGATGTCAAAACCGGGGAGGAGGATATTTCCCGGGAACTGGAAGAGATCCGCGAAAGGAACGCCATAGTCCTTGACCGGGACGACAATGCGGCAGCAGCCAGGGACGATGTCGTAACGGTGAATTACCTGGAGCTTGACGAGACGGGCAGCCCCATAGCCGGCAGCGAAAGGCAGGATTTTGTCTTTACGCTTGGCTCGCAGTACAACCTCTACCAGTTTGACGATGACATACTTGGGCTTAAAAAAGGGGATACCAAAGACATAAAGAAGTCGTTCCCTGCCGATTATGTCCATAAAGAGCTGGCAGGCAAAACTGTTACCGTCCGCGTTACCATAACGGCATTAAAGGAAAAAAAGCTCCCCAGCCTGGACGATGAACTGGCACAGGATGTGGACGAAAAATACCAGACCCTTGCCGATTTAAAAAACAGCATAAGGGAAAAACTTGACAAAAACCTGGAAAAGCGGATAAGGGAAATCACCGTGTCCAAAATCCTGGAAAAGGTCCTGGAAACCACCCCCATCGAGCTGCCGGAAAGCATGGTAAACATGGAACTGGATGCCAAGTTCAGGGCGCTGGCCCGGCGCTTTAATACAAGCGTCGAAGACTTGGCAAAAATGCTGCCCTCTATGGGGCAGGCCCCGGAGCAGCTCCTGGCCGAGTGGCGGCCGGAAGCGGAAAAAGCGCTCAAGAGCCGGCTTATCGTAGAAACGCTTATGGAGGAACTAAAACTCGAAGCATCGGATGAAGAGCAGCAGGCAGAAATAGAAAAAATAATCGCCGGTACCAATAACCCGTCCGATGGGGAGGAGATTAAAAAGTACTACGAGCAGGAAAATGTCCGTGAATACCTGATAGAGGACATTAAGGAAAGGAAGCTTTTTGAGTTGTTTATGGCAGAAAACAAGGTTAAAAAAGGGAAAAAAGAAAGCTATCTGGAAATAATGTCCGCTAACCGGTAAAATATGGTATATTATAAACAGGAGCCGGAAAGGCTTTAGGAGAGAATTTGAGCAACATACTTCCCCACGTAGTAGAACAGACCGGTATGGGGGAACGGTACTACGACATTTATTCACGGCTTTTGTCGGACAGGATTATCTTCCTGGACGGGGACATAATGGACCTGAACGCCGACATGGTGGTTGCCCAAATCCTTTTCCTGGACGGCCAGAACACGGAAAAAGACATCAACCTCTACATCAATTCGCCGGGCGGGTCTGTTACCGCTGGCCTCGCGATTTACGATACTATCCAGCATGTAAAATCAAATGTCCAGACAATATGCCTGGGGCAGGCGGCCAGCATAGCCGCGCTTATCCTTGCCTGCGGGGCGCCCGGCAAACGCCTTGTCCTGCCCTCTTCCCGGGTGGTTATCCACCAGCCATGGGGGGGCGCGCAGGGCCAGGCCAGGGACATTGGCATCCACGCCAAGGAAATACTCAGGCTTAAAAAAATCACCATAGATTATTTTGCCCAGCATACAGGGAAAGATCCCGCCCAGGTCGCATCGGACCTGGAGCGCGATTTCTTTATGTCCGCCGAAGAGGCGGTAGCCTACGGCATTGCCGACAGGGTTTTAACAAAGGAAAAAAATGGCCCGGTTGCGTAACGGTTACGGCGGCGGGGGGGAGCGCACCTGCTCCTTCTGCGGGAAAAGCGCCGATATGGCCCGGCGCATTATTGCCGGACCCAACGAAGTTTTTATCTGCGATGAATGTGTCGATGTCTGCCGTAAAATCCTTTCCGAAGAAGAACAGGACCTTACAGCCCAGTTTACCGGCGATATCCCAACCCCGCAGGAAATAAAAAAATACCTCGACCTCTTTATCATTGGCCAGAACGATGCAAAAAAAGCACTCTCGGTTGCGGTATACAACCACTACAAACGCATTGCAAACCCGACCAAAAACCCCGATGACGTGGAAATAGAAAAATCCAATGTGCTCCTTATCGGCCCAACGGGTACGGGAAAGACCCTGCTCGCCAAAACACTGGCGCGCAAGCTAAAAGTCCCCTTCGCCATTGTCGATGCAACCACCCTTACCGAAGCGGGCTATGTCGGCGAGGACGTAGAAAACATACTCCTAAAACTCATACAAAGCGCCGGGGGAAACATTGCTTCGGCGGAGCGCGGCATAGTCTATATTGATGAAATTGACAAAATAGCCCGCAAGGGGGAAAACATTTCCATTACGCGGGATGTTTCCGGCGAGGGCGTCCAGCAGGCTCTGTTAAAAATTATCGAGGGGACCATCGCATCGGTGCCGCCGCAGGGCGGCCGCAAGCACCCAAACCAGGAGATGATCCGCATCGACACCACCAATATCCTGTTTATCTGCGGCGGCGCATTTGTCGGGCTGGATAAATACATTGAACGGCGCGTCGTCCAGCACCCCATGGGTTTTGGCGCCGAAATCCACGACAACCGCGAAAAGAGCCTGCGTGAACTGTATGCAAGCCTGCACCCCGACGACCTTATCCACTTTGGGATGATCCCCGAATTTATCGGCCGCCTCCCCATCGTCGTAAGCCTGGACGAGCTGCGCAAAGAAGAGCTAATGCGGATTATCACCGAGCCAAAGAACGCCATAGTAAAACAGTACAAGGCCTCTTTGGCCTACGACGATGTCGAGCTGGAATTTACCGACGGCGCCATCAACGCGATAGCCGACACGGCAATCAAACAAAAAACCGGCGCACGGGGGCTCCGCGCCATTGTGGAACGGCTTATGACAGACATCATGTTCGACCTGCCTTCCATGGAGGGCAGCAAAAAGGTGATCATTAACGAAGACACCGTCGAAAAATCCGAGCCCCCGGAAGTGATTAGTTTCCAGAAAAGCGCTTAGAAACCTGATCATTTTACCAAAATAATTTTAGCCCGTCTTTTTTGTATTGATCAAACAACTTGTCCTTGCTGATTAATGTCATGTTTTTTGTAATAGCCTGCCAAATTAGCATCCTGTCGAATGGGTCTTTATGATTCTCTTTTAATGGCAGTTCATGGAAAGTACTGGTTTCATTTTCCTGCAAGTCCATTATGGTAAAATCCATGTCTCTTGCCATTGCCGGTAAATCATTGATGCTTATTTTTTCAAAGGAAAACTTTTTAATGCTTACCTTTAGTGAAATTTCCCAAAAAGAAACGGTGCTTACAAAAATTTCATTGTTTTTGGAAAAAATTATTTCCCTGCTGTTACTGCTTAAGATGTCGGTTTTTAATACAGTCCAGATAAAAGTATGGGTATCCAATAGATACATCATAACCCCAGAAATTCTTCCCCGGAAATTTTACCGTCTCCTTCTTCCTTAAATGCTGCAACCCCGTCTAAAGCCCCAATTTTCCTTGGGCTGTCTAAATCTTTTACAGGAACGATCATGGCAACCGGTATTTTTGATTTGCCAAAGAGTATCTTGACGTTTTCACCATTTTTAACCTGAACGAGTACATGGGAAAAATGTGTCTTCAATTCTGCAACAGTTAACGCTATCATATTAAAAAAGTATAGATTTTTCTTGTCAACATGTCAACTATATTCCCTTATATTGATTTTTTTAGCCCCATGATGTACCATTTGTAACACCCCAAAATTTTTTGGAGCGAGAGAGTAGCTCATCTGGATAGAGCGACAGCCTCCGGAGCTGTAGGTGGTGGGTTCGAGTCCCGTCTCTCTCAGAAATGGACCCTATTATTTTGGCGTCAGGCTCCCTGCGCCGTCAGGAATACTTCCGGCTCCTGGGGCTGCCTTTTACCATTATGCCCGCAAAACTCGACGAGCGGCCCATGGCAGGCCAGGCCCCCAAAGAGTATTCGGCGGATATGGCGGTGCGGAAGATTAACACAATAATCGACCAGCTGCGGGGCCGTATACCCCGGTGGATCTGCGGGGCAGATACGGTAATTGCCGTAGACGGGGAAATTTTCGGCAAACCGGCGGACCGCAACGACGCCAAGTCGATGATCGAGACCCTATCCGGCCGGGAACACGACGTAATAACCTCGGTCGCCCTCTTTAACGGCAAAAGCCAGAACATCGACTGCCGCACTGTCGAGTCTGCCGTAACTTTTGTCGAGCTTTCCGGCGAGGAGATTGAATGGTACCTTAATACCGGGGAATGGCAGGGGGTTGCCGGCTCATATAAAATCCAGGGGCTGGGCGGATGTTTTGTAAGCACGATCCGCGGCTCATTCAGCGCCATAGTAGGCTTGCCCATGCACGAATTTTACCGTATGCTAATAGACAGCGGTTACCAGTACGGTGCTTAACCGTAAATTCCTCCCGTAACGGGAGAGAAATAGTGAAGGCTGGCGGATAACCCATTTCCGCCCAGGAGGGAATAGTGGCAGTAGTCACCATGAAAAGCCTGCTTGAGTCGGGGGTACACTTCGGCCATCAGGTAAAACGCTGGGATCCCCGGATGAAGAGATACATCTTCGCCGAGCGCAACGGGATCCACATTATCGATCTTCAAAAAACGATCCAATCCATTAAAGATGCCTACGATGCGGTGCGCAAAACCGTAACGGCGGGGAAATCGGTCCTTTTTGTCGGCACAAAAAAACAAGCACAGCAAGCCATCCAGAAAGAAGCGGAACGCTGCGGTATGTTCTATGTAAACAACCGCTGGCTCGGCGGCATGTTAACAAATTTTGTTACCATCAAGAAATCCCTGCTCCGCCTTAAAAAACTCGAAAAGATGGAAGTGGACGGGACTTTCGAAAACCTTACCAAAAAAGAAATTTCCGGGCTTGGCAAGGAAAGGGCCAAACTGCAGAAAAACCTTGGCGGCATAAAGGAAATGAAAGACCCTCCGGGGATACTTTTTATAATCGACACCAGGATGGAAGCAATTGCCGTTGCAGAAGCGCAGCGTATGAAGATACCCATCGTTGCCGTTGTGGACACAAACTGCAACCCGGAAGGGATCGACTTCCCCATTCCGGGCAACGACGACGCAATCCGGGCGATTACCCTGTTTACCCAGATTATTGCCAACGCTGTTGTAGAAGCCGACAACGAGGCGGGCCTTAAGATAATCGAAACCCTGGGCGAAGAAGACGAAGACATGGAAGGGATGATGAACGATGTCTCCATAAAAGAAGAAGACAGGGAAATCGACATAGACGCATATACTTCCGGCACGAGCGAAGAGGCAAAACCGGAAAGCGCCGAAAAAGACAGTGTGTCCGAAGAAGACGACCTTCATGTGGACATTGACAAGGTATACGAAGAGGAGTAGATACATGGCAGAAATCAGCGCAGCAGATGTTAAAAAGCTCCGGGAAAAAACCGGGGCAGGCATGATGGAATGCAAAAACGCCCTTGTCGCTTCCGGCGGGGACGCGGCGGCGGCAGAAAAGATCCTAAAGGAAAAAGGCCTTGCCGCCGTGCAAAAACGCTCCGGGCGCGCAGCAAACGAAGGCAAGATTTTTATTAAAATCAAGGACGACCTCTCCCGCGCAGTACTGGCGGAAGTTGCAACAGAAACAGATTTTGTTGCCAGGAACCCCGACTTTATAACCCTGGGCGATGCAATTACTGCAAAAGCCCTGGAAAAAGGCTATACGGACGTAAACGCCGAACTTGGCGAAATGGTAAAAGACCTTGCCGCAAAAATCCGCGAAAACATGAGCCTAAAACGGCTTATGGCAATGGATGCAAAGGCGAACGAATACCTGTGCCAGTATATCCACGGGGACGGAGCAATCGGCGTTGTGGTAAAAATTGCCGCAGACAAAGCAGAAGCGCTTAAAGACGAAGATGTAAAAGCATTCGCCTTTACACTCGCCCTGCACATTGCCGCGTTTAACCCCATGGCACTCAGCAGGGAGAAGATAGATGCCGCCTGGTTAAAAGACCAGGAAGAAATTTTCCGCAAGCAGATGGAACAAGACGAGTCGATGAAGGGGAAACCGGCAACTGTTATAGACAATATCCTGAAAGGCAAGGTAAGCAAATTACTTAAGGATATCTGCCTCCTTGATCAGGGGTATGTAAAAGACGAAAAGCTTTCTGTCGCAAAGGCGCTGGAAGCTGCGGGCAAAGAAGCCGGCGCTGTTCTTTCTATTGCCGACTTTGCCTATTTTAAGGTCGGTGCATAATGCATAGCGCAATTGGCTCCTGCGAAGAGCGGATGAAAAAAACTGTAGCCAACCTGAAGGAGGGCTATGCTGCCCTCCGCACAGGCAGGGCTTCGCCTGCACTTTTTGACAAGATAAAGGTGGATTATTACGGGGAAAAAACACCCTTAAACCAGACAGCAAATATTTCCACCCCGGAAGCCCGTCTTATCGTAATCCAGCCCTGGGACAAAAGCCTGATAGGGGAAATAGAAAAAGCCATCCTTTCTTCGGAGCTTTCCCTTAACCCTTCCAACGACGGTAAAGTGATCCGCATTTCCATTCCGCCTCTAACAGAGGAAAGGCGCAAGGAGCTTGTTAAGCAGGCAAAAGCGCAGGCCGAACAGGGCCGTGTCGCTGTACGGAATATCCGCAGGGACGGTAACGAAGAACTAAAAAAACTCCTTAAGGACAAGGAACTGACCGAAGACGAAGAAAGTAAAAATGGGGAAGAGCTTCAGAAGCTTACCGACTCTTACATCAAACAAATTGATTCGGTACTGGAAGAAAAAGAAGCGGAGATAATGGAAGTTTGACCGGTAATAAAAAAGCCCCCTGCCACGTTGGGATAATCATGGACGGGAACGGGAGGTGGGCAAAAGCCCGCGGAGAGATGAGGACCCATGGGCATCTGGCGGGACTGGAAGCAGCGAAGCGGGTCGTCAAGGCAGCCAGTGACATGGGGATACAGTATCTAACACTCTATGTGTTTTCCACAGAAAACTGGAAAAGAACCACAGAAGAAGTCAGTTATATAATGGGGCTGGTTAAACAGTACCTGCGCAGCGAAATGGATTTTTACCGGGAAAACCAGATACGGCTCCGGCATGCCGGGGATGCTGAAGGGCTTCCCCGCGACATCGCCCTGGAAATAAAGGAAATGTGCGGCGAGACTGCGCATTTTTCCGGGCTGGAGGTAATCCTGGCCCTGAATTACGGGGGGCGAGACGAAATTGTCCGTGCCATAAAACGCGCCGCATCGAAAGGGGAAGACCTGGCTTCTTGTACAGAAAAAATGTTGGGGCAGTACCTGGACAACCCGGGCGTTCCCGATCCCGACCTTATAATAAGGAGCGCGGGGGAACTAAGGACAAGCAACTTCCTTCTTTGGGAAAGCGCATATGCGGAATTTTATGTATCGCCAGTGCTATGGCCGGACTGGACAGCAAAGGACCTGGAGGACGCAGTCGAAATATACGCCCGGCGCGACAGGAAATTCGGCGGTGTGAAAGATGATTAAAACCAAAGTTTTGTCGCGCCTTTTGATTTTTTTTATCGGCCTCCCGCTTGTTGCGGCGCTGATACTTTTCCTCCCCTATTACAACCACCTGGCACTAAATATCTGCGTTGTCATAATCAGCTCCGTGGGCGCAGTAGAATTCGCCCTTATGCTCAGGGCAAGGGGCTTTCCCGTGTATATCGGCGAAGCGGCAATACTTGGCTCCTTAAGCCCCCTCTCTGCAACTCTTATTGTTTCCTTTAATACCAATGAACAAATAACACAAATTCTTTTTATCATAGGCGCTGTCTGGGTTTTAATTTCGGAAATATTTCTGCACCGTTCAAGGAGCAGAAAAAAACAAGGGCCGGCAGATGCCGTCGCCGATGATAAAGGAGTCCAAGATTCCGCCCCCGACTTCTCCCTGGTGCTTAACAGGCTTGCAGCCTCTTTTTCTGTAATGATATACCCGGGCATCCTGCTTGGCTGGCTTGTTAACATGTCAACTTTTAAGTATTCAACCACGGTTATTTTTACGTTTGTCCTTTGCGTCATGGCAAATGATTCTCTGGCATGGGTAACGGGAATGCTTTTTGGAAAAAACAACCGGGGCATAATTTCCGTAAGCCCCAATAAAAGTATCGCCGGGTATTGCGGCGGCATGGCGGCATCCATCGCTGTCTGCATTGCTATGGCATATATTAAACCAGAGGCTTTTATGCCGGACAAAACAGCAGTGCTGCCATCGGCAATACTGCTGGGTTTTTTTACCGGCATAATGGTAATACTGGGGGATCTTGCCGAGTCGGCAATAAAACGTGGCAGCGGCTTTAAGGATTCGGGCAGCCTTTTCCCCGGCAGGGGCGGCGCGCTGGACTCGACAGATTCGATTGCACTGGCAGCGCCCCTTTTTTATGTGCTGTACCGGTTCTTTTTTTAACATTAGAGGTTTTTTCAAAACTTTAGTTTTTGAAAAAGCAAGCTTGGATTTAAAGGAAAAAAAGGCATGACATTATTAAAAGTGGCCCTTGGCTTATTCGGGCTTGGGATTGTAGTTTTTATTCACGAACTGGGGCATTTTTTGGCCGCCCGCGCTGCCGGTATCGATGTTGATGCTTTTTCCATCGGCTGGGGCAAACCAATACTAAAAAAGAAAATTGGGGACGTCGAATACCGGCTGGGCCTTTTTCCCATTGGCGGGTATTGCAAAATGCGGGGGGACGATGACTATGAAAAAGTTTGGGAGAGCCAAAAAAACGGCGCCCCCCTCGCAAAGGGTTCCTATTTTGCAGCCAACCCGCTTAAACGGATTTTTGCCTGCTTTTCCGGCCCACTTTTTAACTTCCTTTTTGCGGTAATTATTCTTTCTGCAGTCTGGGGACGGGGAATAAAAATAGAGACAATGGAGAACAGGATAGTGCTGCTCTCCGATATAGACGGCTCCAGTAACCCTTCGGACAGGGGTGGGCTAAAAAGCGGGGACATAATAACAGAAATAAACGGGAAAAAGATTGATTCATACATGGATATTCAGGAAAACATTTCGTTAAACCCCGATAAAGACCTTCCCCTAAAAGTCGTCCGCGGCGGGGAGGAACTTTCTTTAACAGTGCACCCAAACCTTGACCCCAATGGCGCCGGGAAAATCGGCGTCTACCATTGGACAAGCCCAAAGGTAGCTGCTGTAAAAAGCGGCGGGGCTGCGGAAAAAGCCGGGCTCGAAAGCGGCGATCTCCTGCTCACTGTAAACGGCCATGAGTTGCCCTATACAGTGGCGCTCCTTAAAATATTTAAGGACACAAAGCCCGCTGATTTTTCTGTGGATTATGAGCGGAACGGGGCACTACAAACAGCGGAATTTAAGAATGTGGTTTTCCAGAATGATTTCCCCGATTTGGGTATTGAATTCCCAACAATAAGCTACCGGACCCCTTCCCTTTCCCTCCTGCCTGCACTGGAAAAAGGCATAAAGGAAGCGGCAAAAACCCTGGCCATTTCGGTTAAGAGCCTCGGCCTCCTTTTTAAGAAAGGCATCGATTATACCCAAACGGTATCCGGCCCGGCCAGAATAACCTATATTATGGGCGAAGTTACCGCAGGAGGGTTTTCACAGGGCGTTGAGACAGGGTTTAGCTCATTTTTAAATATACTCGCCCTTATTTCCATCGCCCTGTGCATGATGAACCTGCTCCCGCTCCCCATCCTTGACGGCGGCATGATCATCCTCTATACGGTGGAAATGATAAAAAGACGCCCTATCCACCCAAAGGTAATTTCGGTTTTTCAGACTGCCGGGGTGGTAATCATTGCAGGCCTTATGATTTTTGCGGTATTTAATGATATACTTTTCTTTGCCAAACGGTAATACCTGGCAGTAAAAAAGCAGCCGGAAAAGGAGTAGAATATGCGGCATAAAATTCCCTGTTTTTGCGATAATACATTTGTAGTGGAAGCCCCGGAAGAGATTAACCTGGACACCGACCCGCAATATATAGAAGATATTCTGGCAGGGAATTTTATGAATTTCCCCTGCAGCAATTGCGGTAAACGGCACAAGCCGGAGTTCCCCTTAACCGTCAACTGGCCATCGAAAAACATGGCGCTGGAAGTGCTCCCGGAGCTTGAACGGGGCGCCTTTTACCGCCGTAAACCAAAAAAAGACGAGACCCCGGCAGAGCCGCTGGAAACAGTAATATCCTATCCGGAAATGGCCGAACGCATCGCCATGCTCCGGGACGATCTTGTCCCCGAAGCAGCCGAGGCGATAAAATATTACCTTTTTTCCAAAGCCGACGAAGCATACCCGGAAGTAGACATAAGTGTCTGGTATAACGCCAAAAAAGGGGAAACACTGGAATTCCACATCCACGGCATTAAAGACAACGAAGTTGCCGTCATGCAGGTCCCGTTCTCCCTGTATGAAAAAACACTTAATGATTTCCGGGCAAACCCAAAGGAAGAACCCTTCCCTTCTTTACGGGCAAAAAGTTATTGTTCAATACAGAATATGCTGCGGCCGGATGAGCTAAAGTAAATAGCTATTTATCGTACTGAACACATCAAATCTCCAATATCAGTGAGGGGCGGGTTACCCGTCCAGTCCATGTCGAGGAACATTTTCCCTACGCATATTTTGATATGGCATCTTCCACACCTCTCCAAATGTCCTGGACGGGTAACCCGCCCCCCACTGTCATGGCAACATTGGTTTCGATGTGTTCAGTGCAATAAATTGTTTGTTACGATGGAAATTAACACCTGTCCATGACAGAGAAAGGTTCGTCCATGAAGCAATTACGGGACGGTTATTCTCTGCCGTCGATAGCAGTTTTCATCC
>Ga0082212_10006804_pt1 | contig 15261 bp, 11 predicted proteins | sample TergutNt197P3_FD_71548 | JGI IMG/M metagenome (GOLD analysis project Ga0082212, IMG submission 71548) | Neocapritermes taracua P3 segment gut microbial communities from Petit-Saut dam, French Guiana - Nt197 P3 | ecosystem: Host-associated > Arthropoda: Insects > Digestive system > Gut ...
TACCAGCGTTACTATATGAAAATCCGTACGAATTTCTCTGAGATTACCAATTACTGGCGACATTATGGGTTCTATCAGGGAAGGATTCCGTTTGTAACAATACTATTTGCAGTGGAATCAAAGGTTCAGTTGGGCGCAATGATCGCTGTCCGTTATGATCCGGTGGATCCAAAGAAGATCAAGATTGATAAGCGGCAAATGGGCTGGAAGTTTGTCTTACAAGAGTTGCAGGAAGAACAGGAGAATTTTTAAGGGTTCAGGATCAAGAACAATCGACCAATAAAATAAGGAGATGTTTATCAAATGAGTTTCAAAGCAAGAGTCATAATAACACTGATTGGCACTATCTTTAGCTTCGTTTTTAGTATTGCTATACTAGCTTTGGGACAAGGCCAAGGCCTGACCCATGACCAAACCCTGGGACTTGGACTGGGAGTGATGATACTTGGAGTGATTATGATATTTGTTGGCTCAATAGGCAATGGCCTTAGCAATATCTTTGCTTTTATGTTCGGACATAATAAAAAACTGAAAAGCGGCCCTTTAGTTATCGGGAGAATAATATCTGTAAAAAGGACAGGTATGCTTATCAATCATCAACCCCAATTGGAGATAGAGATACAATTTACCACAACCGACGGGCGCCAGATAACCACTTCTGATAAAAGGATTGTGGAGCTGCACAATCTGGCGCAAGTCCAACCAGGTGAGATGGTGTCTCTCCGGTATAATCCCGAAAACCCTCAGAAGATTATGATTGAAGAAGTGGGCTGCAACGAGTCACAACAACAGGCCCAGTCTCCAGAAGTTCGTATCCATACCCAGCAGGTTCCTCAGGATGTGCTTGGTATCCTCAACACCGTTGGTCTTGGTAGCTTATTTGGAGCTATGGGTGGATCAACACAGGGAACTATGCAGGCGTCGATCGTTTCCGCTGTCCCCACCGGAAGATCAGCTGATGGTAAGAATGAAGTGGTGGTCACATTACGAGTCAACCGTCCTGATGGTTCCATCTTCGACGCCCAAGTCACCAAATCAGTCTTGCCGGGCATGATGCAGCACTTTTCTCCTGGACGTGTTGTCCAGGTGGTGTCGCTAACAGGCGACGAGAAGAACCTATCAATCCTTATCACCATGCCGGGTAGCTCCACGACAACATACACGACATAATGATATCCCCAACACTATGAAACAGAAAGCAGATGAAACCATGCTCAAACCGCGCGTGCCTGCGTTTTGCACTGAGGCAATGGCAATGTTTCAGTCTTGTTCTGATCGAAGTATAAAATCATTCAGGACTGGAAAGAAGGGGACACGGCATATACTAGTACAGTCGGTGATTCTCTATCGCAAAAATATATGATGACGACAACACCATGACCAAGGGAACAAATTATGTCTTTTCAAGCAGGAAAAACAGAGGATTTTGCAGAAGATTTGAGAACCGTATAATTTGGGCAGGGACTTAGAACATTAAGGAGGGATGTGTAACTGACGGATCTATGAGTACGAGGAAATAGGGGATACTCAACCAAACAGGAGGGAACGATCATGGGTTTTGTCTCAATGAAGGAGCTTCTGGCCAAAGCTCAGGCTGGAAAGTACGCGGTAGGGGCGTTCAATTGCAACAATATGGAGATTGTGCAAGCCATTGTGGCAGCGGCTGAGGCGGAGCGGGCGCCTGTGGTGATCCAGGCCAGCCAGGGAGCGATCAAGTATGCGGGCATCGACTACATCGCGGGATTGACTCGTATTGCCGCGGAAAAGGCCACAATTCCTATCGCGCTGCATTTGGATCATGGGACGAGTTTTGAGCAGTGTCTGTTGTGTCTCAGGGCTGGGTTCAGTTCGGTCATGATTGACGGATCGAAGCATGTTCTGGAGGACAACATCGCCCTGACGCAAAAAGTGATTGATACCGTGCGCCCTGTGGGTCTCAGTGTGGAAGGGGAGCTGGGTAAAATTGGCGGCACGGAAGATGACATCACTGTGGCGGACAGGGATGCCATGTTTACCGATCCGGATGAAGCGGAACGGTTCTGGAAAGCGACGAATGTGGACGCGCTGGCTGTGGCTATTGGGACAGCCCATGGCCGGTATAAAGGTGTTCCTAAATTGGACTTTGACCGCCTTAAAGAGATTAAGAAGCGTGTGGACGCACCCATTGTGCTGCATGGTTCTTCCGGGGTGCCGGATGAGGCGATCCGCGAAGCGATTTCCTTAGGGGTGGCGAAAGTCAATATTGATACAAACATTCGTGAGGCCTTTACCAACATTATGAGAGAGAAACTCATGGCGAATCCTGAGGATGTAGATGTGCGGAAAGTGCTGGGTCCGGCCCGGGAAGGCATGATTGATGTGGTGCGGGAGAAGATTCGGCTCTTTGGGTCGAACGGAAAGGCTTAAACGAGTATCAGCCTATAAGAAGGTCATTGAGCAAGAGAGGGGATTCGCTTATGCAATTTTATTTAGACTCAGCTGATTTTACGGAAATTCAACAGGCTTGGGAGCTGGGTATTTTGTCAGGGATTACGACGAATCCGAGCTTGGTGGCTAAAACAGGGGAGGATTTTCATAGTCTGATTCAACGTATCTGTGATCTTGTCGATGCAGGGATCTGTGTGAATGCTGAAGTCCTGGCCTTGGACGCAGAAGGGATGGTGCGCGAAGGGGAACAGCTGGCGGCGATCCATCCCAACGTTGTCGTCAAGATTCCCATGACGATTGCGGGGGTGCAGGCGGTGAAAAAGCTGTGTCAGAAGGGAATCCGGACGAATGTGACTCTGGTTTTCACGCCGGTTCAGGCTTTGCTGGCGGCCCGGGCCGGGGCGTCCTTTGTGAGTCCGTTTCTCGGGCGGTTCGATGATATCGGGGAGGATGGTGTCGCGGCGCTTGAAGATATTTGCGATGTTTTTATTCATTATGATATAAGCTGCAAGAGTATCGCCGCCAGTATCCGGCATCCTGTCCATGTTCTGCAGGCGGCTCAGGCGGGAGCGGATATTGCTACCATTCCGTTCAAAGTGCTTGAGAAGCTTTATGAACACCCGCTGACAAAACAGGGGGTAGAGAAATTTTGCGCAGATTGGGCCAAAGGGAAAGGGTGAAGATCTAAAAGAGAAGGAGTGAAGAGCAATGGAATACCCGGAATCTATGGAAAGAGGATTAACAATGGCGTTTGCCCGTGTCACTGAAGCGGCGGCATTGGCTTGTGCCCGCTGGGTGGGGCGCGGAAAGAAGAATGAGGCGGATGATGCGGCAGTGGAGGCCATGCGCGGGGTTTTTGATACCATCAATATGAAGGGCACGGTGGTCATTGGAGAAGGGGAAATGGATGAGGCGCCCATGCTGTATATCGGTGAGCGTGTCGGATCGGGATACGGACCTCAGCTGGATGTGGCGGTTGATCCCCTCGAAGGAACCAATTTGGTGGCCGGCGGGCTGCCGGGGGCGATTGCTGTGGTGGCGATTGCCAAGCGGCGCGGGTTGTTGCATGCTCCGGATATGTATATGGACAAAATCGCTGTGGGGCCTATGGCGGCGGGATGTATTTCCCTGGACGCGACGGTGCTGGAAAATCTGGGCAGTGTGGCCCGGGCGCTTGACAAGAGCATTGAGGATTTGACGGTGGTTATTCTGGAACGGGAACGCCACCAAAAACTCATTGAGGATGTTCGGGCGACGGGGGCGCGGATCCTGCTGATCAGAGACGGAGATGTGGCGCCGGCTGTGGCTTGTGCTTTTGAGCGCAGCGGTGTGGATATCATGATGGGGGTCGGCGGTGCGCCGGAAGGGGTGCTGGCGGCGGCGGCGCTCAAGTGTATGGGCGGCGAAATGCAAGGGCGGCTCTGGCCGGAAGATGATGAGGATGTGGCCCGGGCGAAGAAGCTGGGGATTGAACGGGTGGATAAACTGTTGACCATGGATGATTTGGTGACAACCGACGATATTTTCTTTTCCGCCACAGGGATTACCGAAGGGCCGCTGCTGAAAGGGGTTACTTATATCCCGGGTGGTGCGGTGACCCATACGATTGTGATGCGGGGTTTGACGGGAACAGTGCGGTTTATCGAAGCGCGCCATATGTTTGCGAAAAAGCCTAAATACGCTATCGGAGAGAATGAGGGTTCCCATTCTCAATGGAAGGGGTAGACGGAAACGATCTGGTTAAATTAATGGGACTGTTACGGAATAAACCTGATATGAGACCGCGGGATTTTCCAAGGTATTAGGCTCATTCTGTGATAGTCTCTTGTCCCCATTTTTTTTGACAATTGGGCCATAGAGTTGTCACTTTTCATGGAAGGGGATGATGATTCTGAACTCAATTTTTATGGCTGCGACGACACGGTCAAAGGGGTGATGCGGGTATGGACAACAAACTTACGGAAGAGCTGCTCAATGAGCTGATGTTTGCCAAGTCTATTGATGAAGCGCTGGACAAGTCATTCGCGGAGTGCAGTTTGCAGGATTATCTGAACATTCTTTTGCAAGAGAAACATTTAAAAAAAAGCGATGTCATACAGGAGTCGGGGTTAAATGCGACGTTTGCATATCAGATTTTCTCCGGTCAAAGGCGGGCCTCGCGGAATAAAACGCTGCAGCTGATTTTTGCGTTGAAGGTGACACTGCCGGAGGCCCAGAGAATTCTCAAATTATCCGGAGCTAATGAATTGTACAGCAAGAACCGGCGGGATGCCATTATCATTTATTGTCTGACTCACAGAAAATCCCTGGAAGAAACGGAAGGAATTTTGTATGAAAATGGCGAACACTTGATTATATGATGATTTATAGGTCAGCATCTTAGGGAGTCATCCATATTTCAGGGAGCCATCCATGGAGAAGATTTCAGAGTTTCTTGCGAATATTGATCATGACAATGTTTATGATGTCCTTGCGATTTTGAAAGATAGCAAATATTCGCGTATTGAAAAGGTCCGTCGGGAGGATGAGATTTATATACGCAAATATTTTCGCCATGATACTAAGACGACGAATGAGCTTGCCATTTTGTCGTCCCTTCGGCATGAGGCGCTGCCTCGCGTCTATCAGAGTTATGAGCTCGCGGATCAAACAGTTCTTATTGAGGAATATATTGAGGGGAAGAGCCTCCGTGCTTATGTGGAGGAAAAGACGAAATTACTTCCAGATGAAGCCATGCGCCTCATCATACAGATTTGTGAGATTGTCGTGTTTTTGCATGCTCAGGATCCACCCATCATACATAGAGATATCAAACCGGATAACATCATTTGTACAGATAAGGGTGTCAAGCTGATCGACTTCAATATTGCCAGAACCTATGATCCCAAGAAAGAGAAGGATACTGTCTTTATGGGGACTGTGGGATATGCGCCGCCGGAACAATATGGTTTCGGACAAACAGACACACGCTCAGACATCTATGCGCTGGGCATGACTTTTTATTTTATGCTTACCGGATCGGAACCTCAGCGCAAGGGTGACATACAGACACATATAACGGGGCTGCCGGATTTTATACAGAAAATCCTTCTAAACAGCGCACGTTTTGCGCCAGAATCCAGATATGGCTCTGTACAGGAGATGATAACGGATGTGCGTATGGCCGAAATCAAGCAGTATGAACCTTTGATGGAACCGTTGCAGAATCTTTGCGACTATGCGGCGGAACACCCTCTTTCTCCTGCCGAAGTATGTCAAACCTGCTCTCAACACGTAGAAAAAGATGAAAACGGCATGTCCATAGGGACACCCAAGAAATCCTTTTGGCGGCTCGCCGGCATCTGTTGCGCTGCAGTTTTGCTTATTGTGGTGGGAGTTGTGGTCACAAGAAATTTTTTGCTCCCCGAGGATCCCGGCGTTGAAACGGAAATTGTCAGCCTGGATCTAAGCAATCAGGACATCACAGACGAAGCCCTGGCGGACATGGTGAAAAAGGGAGAAATCCCCAAACATATCACCCAGCTGAACCTCTCCTCTAACAACATCAGAGATATCACCCCCCTGGCCTCCTTGACAAATCTGGAAGAATTATGGCTGACCAACAATCCCAACCTCAGCGATATTACCTCTCTGCAAGAGATGACCCAGTTAACCATTCTCTTTTTGAGAGGTACCCAGGTCAAGGACCTCACGCCTTTAAAATCGCTGAACCAGTTAACAGTCCTCTACCTAAGCTGTACGCCAATTGAAGATATTACGCCCCTGGCCTCCCTGACGAACATGACCACACTGTCTTTGATGGATACAAAAATCAGCGATATCACCCCCCTGCAAGCCTTGTCAAAATTGACCATATTGTACCTCATAAGAACTCCGGTGGCAGACGTTCACTCCCTAGCCTCCTTGACAGAGCTGACCGACTTATATTTAAGTTCTACAGAAGTCCGCGACATTGCCCCCCTATGCGTGCTGTCAAAACTCACGAAACTCAACCTCACTATGACCCCTGTGACAGATCTGACTCCCCTGACATCCCTAACAGAGCTGACCAGTCTGGAGGTAACACTTCCCTCCGATGCCCGCGATCTCATCTTTCTGCAGTCCTTGACAAAGCTCACAGAACTCTGCATTGCGACCCCCATAGCGACGACCCATACCAGCCAGTCCCCGGATATGACCCCCTTGATCTCCTTGACAGGATTGACGAAGCTAAAACTCATTAAACACAACATCAGCGATTTCACCTTTCTCAAATCACTCACAGGGCTCAAGATCCTCGACTTATCCTACACATCCATTACAGACGCAGCCCCGCTGCAGTCCCTGACAGAGCTGACAGAGTTGAACCTGACAAAAACCGGAATCAGGGACATCACATTTCTTCGCCATTGTCCCCAGTTGACAAGCTTAACTTTGGAGGAGAACATCATCAAGGATTTTACACCCTTGACAGACCTGACAGCCTTGACAAAACTCGAACTCAGGGACACAAGAATCAGCGACATCGCCTGCCTGAAAACCCTGACAAACTTAAAACATCTGGACTTAGGGCGCAACCCTCTTAGAGATATTTCCCTTCTAAAGGAACTGACCCAGCTGGAATGGCTGAACCTGGATCACAACCCCTGCAGCGACATCACCCCCCTGCAAGGGCTGACAAAGCTAAAAAATCTCTCCCTTATAAAAAGCTTCGTCACAGATCTGACCCCCTTACACTCACTCTATAATATGGAAGTCTTCCAGGCATCCGGAATGGACATCTCAGAAGAACAAGCCCATGACCTGCAAGCCGCTCTGCCCAAGTGTGCCATTAACCTCAACTTTTAAAGCCATGTTAACAAGGCGTGTTAAAGTCGGAAAGGGGACAGGAATGAAAAACGCCATATCTCACATCAAAAAATACGAACCCCTATGGGGCGCATGGTATGTGGAAACTTTCCTGGGCGAAGGATCCTGCGGCCAAGTCTACACAGTGCGGCGGGAGGAATTTGGAAAATTATACTATTCAGCTGTCAAAATCATATCCCTCCCCCATGATGATCTCATTCCCGCCATTGACCACATGAGCCAGTTCCGAGGTCACAGCCATATTGTGAGCTGGGAAGACCACCAAATTATTGAAAAAACCGACAGTCTGGGCTGGGATATTCTGATCCGCATGGAACTCTTGCAGAATCTTGCCGATTATGCCGCGGAGTCCCCTCTTTCTTCCGCCGAAGTTGTCAAGATGGGTATCCATATTTGCCGGGCCTTGGATCTCTGCACCCAGAAAAACATGATTCACCGGAACATCAAGCCAGAGAACATCTTCATTTCTCCGCACGGAACCTATAAACTGGGGGATTTGGGGATTTCCCGGCATGCGGAATCCCCGCTGTCCGAATTAGCGCAAAAAGGCACATACACTTATATGGCGCCTAAGATTCTCCAAGACAGCGCCCGTGTGGATACCTATTCCTTAGGGTTGGTTATGTACTGTCTTCTGAACCGGAACCACCCTCCTTTCCTGCCGGCTCTTTCCCACTCTTCTGCGCCCAAAGACTGGGAGAAAGCGCTGCAGAGACGCATGAGCGGCGAACCCTTGCCCCCCCTTACCTCACAGCCGGGCACACCAGACGCAGCGACAAGATATCAGCGCGGAGTCAGCCCTGAGCTCAACGCACTTGTACTCAAAGCCTGCGCATATGCCCCCTTTGATCGATTTGCCAGTTCTTCAGAAATGGGACAGGCGTTGGAAAGTCTGACAGAAGCCAAGAGCGATCTCGTGGGGATGCCGGCGATGGCTCATACCGGATACCAGCCGGAAAAGACAGAGCAAGAACTTAACCTCACTGAACAAGAACTTGCCCTCAATAAACACCAGAGAAACGTCAAGGCCAAGAGATCCCTTCTACGGTTTGCCGGCCTCTGTTGCGCCGCGGCTTTGCTGATTGCTTTTGGAGTCTTTATCACAAAAAACCTTTTACCCTTTGAAGATCTCGACACCGGCACAGAAGCACTCAGCTTGGATTTGAGCAACCAAGGTATTACAGATGAAGATCTTGCAACCATGGTGAAAAAAAAGGAAATCCCGAAACACGTCACCCAGTTGAATCTCTCTTCCAACAGCATCACAGATATTGGGTCTCTAAAAACCCTGACCCAATTGACAGAGCTCACATTAGACAGCAATGATATTCAAGACATTACCTTCCTGACCTCCTTGACACATCTGACCAGATTAAGTCTGAACGAAAATGAAAATCTCAGCGATATATCCCCTCTTCAATCCTTAACACACTTAACCGTTTTGCAATTGAAAGGAACCCTCGTCAGGGATCTGACGCCGTTAGCAGAGATGACTCATTTAGAAAAACTCCAACTCGCGTATACCCCAATTCAAGACATCACACCGTTGACCTCTCTGACAAACCTGACCATGCTGGTCTTATCAGCTACAGGCGTCAGCGATATTACGCCTCTACGCGATTTGTCAAAGTTGGTCATGCTATGTTTGGACAGAACCCAAGTGGCAGATGTCAGCCCTCTGGCTTCCCTGACAGAGCTTGGACGCCTGACTTTAGATGCTACACATGTCAGCAACATTACCCCCCTGAGCTCTTTGTCCAAGCTTGAAGAACTCACCTTGTTCGACACTTTCGTGGCAGACATAGAACCTGTGGCATCCTTGACAAAGTTGACGCAATTAGACATAGCCGATATGGTTATGTCAGAGAACATAGTGACAGATTTAACCCCTCTGACCTCCTTGACAGAGCTAAAGACTCTGCATATGTCAATCTGCTCCGATATTCACGACCTGACCCCGTTGAAATCCCTGACAAAGTTAACAGAGCTGAACATGGAAGTTCCTCTCAATCTCAATGCCTCCGACCTGGCAGACACCGGACAATTTCCTGACATGATGCCCTTAGCCTCTTTGACAGGACTGACGCAGCTGAAGCTGGGCCACACCAAAAACAGCATCAGCAATTTTACATTTCTTCACTCCCTCATAAACTTAAAAACCCTCGACTTAACCTTTACAGACTTCACAGACCTCACCCTGCTGCACCCCCTGACAAATTTGACAGAATTGAACTTGCCGTACACCGGGATCAAAGATATCACACTTCTTCGCCATTGGCCTCACTTAACAAGATTGAATTTAGACAACAATCCCATCAGTGATTTCACGCCTCTGGCAGACCTGACAGCCTTGACACGACTTGAGCTGCCCAATACAGAAATCAGCGATATCACCTGCCTGAGATCCCTAAAAGCCTTGGAATACCTGGACTTAGGGCACAACCATATCCATGATATTGCGCCTTTGAAGGGATTAGTCCAACTGGAATGGCTGAGCCTGGATTACAATAAGATGACCGATATCACCCCACTGCAAGAGCTGACAGAGATCAAACATCTCGCCTTAAAAGGCATGTCCTTCACCGATCTGACGCCTTTAAAATCCCTCCACAAGATGGAATCATTTCACGCCTCCGGAAATGACATCTCAACCCAGCAGGCCAATGACCTGCAAGCCGCTCTGCCCAAATGCAGCATTAACCTCAATTTTTATTAAAGGAGAAAGAGACATGGCGGATATAAAGGATAATAGTCTGGCAAAATATGAGCCCCTGTGGGGGAGATGGCATGTTGACTCCTTGTTAGGAGAAGGAGCCTTTGGGAAGGTTTACAAAGTCCGGCGGGAAGAGTATGGCAAAACCTATTATTCCGCCGTCAAAATCATATCCATCCCCCAGGACGAGGCCGAGATACGGCGGATGAGAAGCGAAGGGCTGGGGGATGTTTCCCTGCGAAAAGTTCTCCGCGCCACCGTGGCGGACATCATCTCCGAAATCGACCTGATGAGCAAGTTCCGCGGCCACAGTCATATTGTCAGTTTCGAGGATCACAAAGTCATCGAGAGATCCGACAGCCCCGGACAAGCCGAGGGCTCCGAAGATCCCGATAGCCTTGGCTGGGACATCCTGATGCGCATGGAACTGCTGCAAAACCTGCCCGATTGCGCTATGGCAGCGCCTCTTTCCCCGGAGGAAGTGATCAAGCTGGGCATTCACATAAGCCGGGCCTTGGAGCTGTGTGTACAAAACAACATTACTCATCGGGATATTAAACCCGATAACATCTTTGTGACCGCCCAAGGAGACTACAAGCTGGGAGACTTCGGTGTGGCCCGGCAGCTCGGACAGACCCTGTCCGGACTTTCCCAAAAAGGCACCTATTCTTACATGGCGCCGGAAGTTTTTCGCGGGAAATCTTATAATGCCGGCGTGGATATCTATTCCCTGGGCATTGTCATGTATTGTTATCTGAACAAAAACAGAACCCCCTTCCTGCCGGATTTCCCCCAAATCATTATGCCCAATCACAGAAGTCAAGCTCTGATCAGACGTATGGACGGTGATCCCATTCCCGACCTCAAAGGCATCAGCCCCGCCCTGAACGCCTTGGTGCTGAAGGCCTGCGCCTATGATCGCTCTGAACGTTTTGCCAGTCCGACAGACCTGCGCCAGGCGTTGGAAAGCCTGGCGAGAGCGAGGACAGCACATGTGACAGGGCAGGCAAGTACAGATAAAGCAGCTTCAGATAAAAAAATAAAATTACAAGAAATCCTCAAAAAAAAGATAATCATTCCCGTCGCAGCCTTGAGCGCTATGGTGGCCTTGGTGATTACGGCGCTCATTGTTTTTATGCCGGAAAGTCACAGCTCTGAGTCTCCATCTTCCTTAAGAACTGATAAAACTTTTATTCCAACCCGGTTGGATTTCAGCAACAAGAAGATAACCAACGAACAACTTGTGTCCATGGTGGAGAGTGGGGATATATCACAGAATACGGTGGAATTACACCTGGATTCCAACCGGCTTACGGATATCCCCTCATTAAAATCCTTGACTCACTTGCAAACTCTATACTTGTCAAATAATTCCATTGAGGATATTACATTTCTCACCTCCCTCGCGTCTCTGTCGCAGTTGAAAAATCTCAGCTTACGAAGTAATATCATTCAAGATCTAACCCCCCTTGAATCGCTGTCAGAGTTAAACCTAAACTATTTAAATTTAAGCGACAATAAAATAACAGATATAACGCCCCTGAAAGCCTTAACAAACCTCGTTTCACTGGATCTTAGCAAAAATGATATTCGCGACTTTTCCTCCCTGCAAGGGTTAACACAGTTAGCATGGCTGGAGATCACGGATAATGATATACAAAATATTTCCTCTTTGCAAGAGTTAACGGCTCTTGAGAGTCTTAAGTTAAACGACAATGATATCCGCGATATTACCCCCCTGATGTCACTTACAAATTTGAGATTTCTCCATATAGAAGGAAATAAGATTGAGGATATCACCCCGTTGGGAGCGCTCAAGAAACTGGAGATACTATATATTACCGAGGAAGGATTACAGCCACACCAGATAGAGTCCCTTCAAGCCACGCTGCCTCATTGTAAAATAAACCCGTAAGCCTATAGGGATGGATATAAAAAATTGAATATAAAAAATTGGATATAAAAAATCTTAAAATTTAGCTGCCAGCTAATGAATTGGAGAGAGATTTGATATATACTTACTAACGCGGGCTACGCCCGCAAGTGGTCAGTGATCAGTGGTTAGTGGTCAGTATTGGATTTTCTTGTTTTTTATTGACGCTTCGCGTCCATAAGCTACCAACGCGGGCTACGCCCGCAATTAACGAAAGGAAATGTAAAATGCAAATGAACATGGGACAAAATCAAGGATTCACGGTTAATCCTGGACAGCCTCACCTAGATCCGTTGGTGTTCAATGCCAAACCCGGTTCTGCTCCCGTCACCCTCGTGAGCATCGTCATGCTGCCGCTCTCTCTGATAGCCCTTTATAATGTGTTCTTCGTTGATAACGCGACGGAAATCCGGGTGATCGCCGGTTGTATCGGCGGAGCATTCTTTTTGCTCTGGGTGTGGGTTCTTATTAAATATCTGAGTGTCCGCAGCGCCTTCATCGCCATTGGCCCGATGGGGATCAATTGTCATCTTAACGACGACCGGTGGATCCGCTGGGAAGAAATCGGATCAGTGGGGATCAGTGTGTTGTACGCCAGACCTCCCATAAGAAGCGTTGGCGCCGCCATCGCGGAGGAGGCTACCGGAGGCAACATTGTGGTGCGTATACGTATCGCCGGCGTTGTGCCGGGGCTGCCCAATCGCCCCGATTTGAACAAGTGGCGTACACATGACGAACCCGCTCCGTATACACACAAAGTAAAGCTGCCCAGATTGCCGCTTGAGAAGCTGGAGAACCTGAGCTGTGTGAAGCAGGCCCATGCCGCGCTGGCCTATTACGCCGGAAGCCGGTACACTGGTGTGGAGTACCGCCGGACTTATAGAACGCGTTATTCCTAATGCGGGCTTTGCCCGCAAGTGGTCAGTGGTCAGGGGTTAGTGGTCAGTAACAGCCCCTTAATGATAAAACTTAATCGTAAAGCGGCAGCCGCCGCTTTTCAGAGTATCCACAAGGATGATTCCATTTTGATAGGTAATAATCCGGCGGCTCAGGGTCAAGGCGGTGTTAAAGCTGAGATCATGGACAGTCCTGTTGTGTTGCGATGTGCCAAAAAGCTGGGATACCCTGGCTCTATCAAAACCTTTGCCGTCTTCTGTGATGAGGATTTGTGTGAAGGTGGTGTTCTGGGTGTAGGTAATGTCGATACGGCTGTTTTCGGCGTATTCCAGGATGCTCTTTAAAATGTTGCTGACAGCTTCGGCGGACCAAGCGAGATCGCCGCAAAAGCTGGTGTCGGCGTCGCCTTCACTGTGAAGGGAGACATCTTTGTTTTTGAGGAGCATAGCAAGGGGTTTTGTGGCTTTTTCCACAAGGGCCGGAACAGGAATAGGATCCTGACGAAGAATAGCGGTGCCGGTGTCCAAGCGGGATATTTTAAGCAGGGTGGTGATGAGCCAGTTGGTTCTTGTCAAGAGAGTGTTTAACTCGTCAATAAGTTCAGCGTGGCGTTCGGGAGATAAACTGCCGGTGGCGAGAAAGGAGGTGACGATATTGAGGGAGGTGAAGGGGATTCTCAATTGACGTGAGATTTCGGTGATGAATTCTTTCAGGGATTTTTTGTCTGATTGTAAGAAAAGGGATTGCTTATGCAATTTGAGCGTTAAGGTCTTTATTTTGTTTTGCAGCGTGATGAGATCGTTGTCATCATTGAAAGGAAGGGTATTCAGGACTTTGTCTGCATACAGAGCGATATCGATTTGTTCACACAGTGTGGTAATCCGCTTATTGCGCCGGGAGGTAAAGAGGAAGAAGAGGGTTATTGTGGCTGTGCTGAGACAGAGGGTGACAAGGGAGGCTAAGGGATCGATGAACAGGCATATCATTATAGCGCAAAGGCTGAGGACGCCCATAAGCACGGCTGTCCGTATCATGCCCTGATTCATGTCGCTCACCAGCCTTCGACCATGCGCCGCAGGCTCAGCGCGGCGGCGGTGAGATCTTCGGAAGTCATTTTTATTTCGAACTGCATATGTATAAGGCTGTCGGCTATGTCGGTGAGACGGTTTTTTTTCATATCAGGGCATATGAAATGGGTGTTGACTCTGTAAAATTCTTTGTGGGGGGCTCGGATGGCCAGGAGTTCCGTGATTTCTTGCTCGGTGGCAATGAGGAAGGATTTTGCGGAGGAGTGGAGGGCGGTGTCGATGATGCCGGCTGTGCTGCCAATATAATCGGCATGGGCGAGGACTTCGGGCCGGCATTCGGGATGCATGAGGACTTGGGCTTGGGGATGGGCGCGCCGGGCTGTCTGGATGTCTTCAACAGTGACTTGGTGGTGGATGGGGCAGCAGCCTGAAAAGAGGATGATTTCCTTTTCCGGGACTTGTTTTGCTACGTAAGCGCCGAGATTCCGGTCGGGGACAAAAAGGATTTGTTGGTGGGGGAGGGAACGCACAATTTGCACGGCTGATGAGGAGGTGCAGCAGATATCGCTGACGGCTTTGACCGCGGCGGAAGAATTGACATAACAGACAACTGCGGCCTCGGGATATTTTTGGCGCAGTTTGAGAACGTCTTGGGGTTCAATCATATCGGCCATGGGGCAGCCGGCGTCAGGGACGGGAAGGAGAACGGTTTTGTCAGGGCTGAGTATCTTGGCGCTTTCGGCCATGAATCGTACGCCGCAGATGACGAGGATTTTTTCTGAGGCCAAGCTGGCGCGCCGGGCGAGCTCGAAGGAATCACAGACATGATCGGCGATGGCCTGAATGTCTGTTGTTTGGTAATAATGGGCTAGGATCAGAGCGGATTTCTCTTTTTTTAATGTGAGGATTTGCTGCTGTTGTAAGGTCATGATGTTCTCCTGTTTTTTTGGGACGGATTGCTACACTAGTGGTTATCATAACATACTTTTTGTCAGGAAACTACAGCCCATTGTCAAGGGTCACCATAATTTTTGATTTTTTTTTAAAAACTTGGTGGTTCAAGTCGAGAGAATAAGAGAATAAGGGGGTAGGGTTTCCTATCCCTGGGCGGGCAGCGACTTCGGGAGCATCCACATCCCGCGCGTCGGCCAACGGCGACACCACCCATTACCGGTACGACGCCAAAAACCGGCTGGTGGAGAGCGTGCTGCCGGACGGCAAGCGCATCAAGTGCAGCTACGACCCCGAAGACAACCTGATGCGCTACCAGGATGAAGCCGGGCGCGAAACCCTCTTCACCTACTATTGCCAAGGCAGCCTGCAAAGCCGCACCGACCCCGACGGCTCAAAAGTTGAATATATCTACGACACCGAAGAGCAACTGATTGGCGTCTCGAACCAGAAAGGCCAACGCC
>Ga0082212_10006805_pt1 | contig 15260 bp, 14 predicted proteins | sample TergutNt197P3_FD_71548 | JGI IMG/M metagenome (GOLD analysis project Ga0082212, IMG submission 71548) | Neocapritermes taracua P3 segment gut microbial communities from Petit-Saut dam, French Guiana - Nt197 P3 | ecosystem: Host-associated > Arthropoda: Insects > Digestive system > Gut ...
AACTAGAAAGAGATTCGACTATTCGATTTTTAAGCCGTGCAACTGCATCGCTATCCGGCCAAATTCCTTCACAGATATTAATAAATTGCGAAGCTTCTGCCCACTCTTTGGCTGTAGCTTTTTCCTCCGCCATTTGCCGGGCCATGGCATAGAGTTCACTTCGGTCTTGTATGGAATGATGTAAATTCATTGTTAACGGCAAAACAAGAAAAAACAAAAGACTGTAGGTAATAGCGGAAAGGCAGGCAGTAATAACCGGCCAGAAAAGGTATTTTAAAAAATCAGAGGAAAACCCTTTTTTGCCTACAAAAGTAGTCCCAGCATAACCGCCCATGGAATGTTCCTTTAATCCAAAGGGGATAACAAGGGCAGAAAAAGCCACGGCCGGAAACAACTCAATAAATGCAATAATTCCCCTGGTAAAACGCCAGGACATTGTAAAGCAGCCCAGTATTTCTATCATCATAAGTCTGGGAGGGGAAAAGAATTGATATGCACATATCACTGCAAAAGCTGCACCCATATAAAGAAGAAAAACAGTAAGTGGAGAAATATTCTGGAACTGTTTAGCCATCGCCCGTTCTCCCGCGGGCCAGATAAACAAGGCCGGAATAAAGGAGGATCAAAATACTTAAAAAGGAAAAAACAAGCGGGTTGATAAGCTGCGGGTTGATACTATTTCCTGCAAAAGAAGAAAGCAAATTGTGAATATTCCCCTGGTTAAGAAAATTATCCAGAGATAAAACTCCCCGAAAGGCAAGGGCACCAAAAAACAAATTTGCTAAAGACCAGAAGCTGATATTTACAAGACATCCCAGCGAAAGAAGAAGCGCTGCCAAAGACCCTGCATAAATTCCGTAGGACCATAAGCCATTATTAAACCAGGAAGAAAAAACTTCGGAACTGTGTACAATATCCCGGCCAATACCGGAAAAAATACTCCTTTTTTCGGAAAAAAACGGCAAGCTGGTTCTGGAAACCGGAAAGCCCTGGCCTTGATAGTTAAACGGCTGACCTTCTACGATCAAGACTACTGCGCCATCAGGTTTTTCAGGGATTTCCAAAAATGCCGTTTGGTACCCTATCAACGCCCCCTGGTTTAAAATATAACCCGGTTTAGCCAACCCGGCAGATGGTTTTTTTACCGGAATCGCAAAGCCTGACTTCCCAATGTTTTCCAGGCCAAAAAATGCTGCGCTGCTAAAGACCAGGACAAGCACCAGAATGATCCCAAATGCTGCAGGATAAGGAATCCGGCGTCTGGCGGCATAATTGAGTGCCAAAAGAATAGACATATAAAAGGCCACCGGTATAGAGGATTCCAAATTAACGATGATTTTTAATGAATTGTGATCTGTCTGGATACCAGTGGTGTATTCGGGCGGAAAAAGCAATGCCTCGTTCGTCCAATTCTGCAATAAAGACAGTAAACCGGAAAAAACAAGAAGGCCAAAGAAAGAAACAGATAGAAAAAGTACCAATTTGGCTACATTCTTCACCATATTACCTTACCATGCCCGGTTGTAATTCGCAAGGTATTGACAAGCCCCAGCCCCATAATGAACAGATTATCCACAAGTTATCCACAAAAAAAAACAATATACCGTACAAGAAAAATCATATAGTTTCGGTAAATATCGCCCTTTTTTTACCGTAATAGATATAATTCTTTGTAATACAAAGAATTATATCTATTAATTCATATACAGGTGTTTAGATGTATAAAAAGATATACAGCAAGGTTGCACAATTTGATGTTATTAACAACTTATCCACAGGAAATAGCGGTTTATCCCAGAAAAACCTGCCCTGCACTGTCAATAGCCAGGATGGTTTTACATTCTGAACAGCGGAATCTGCCGGCTTTTAAGGCCTTTAGCTTCTTTGAACATATTGGGCAAGAGAAAATTTTGGGGAACAGGGACACAGTTTCAGCTGCTGAACCGCTTCTGAAGAAATTAATTGAATCATCCAGATTATCTTTTATATTAAAGAACTGGGAAAATCCAAGGAGTTGGAAAACTTCATAAACTTTTGGTTGAATTTCCAGAAGCACAAGGTCTCCGCCGCGTGGTTTTACAGATTTTAGAAAAGCCGTAAAAGAGCCAATACCGGTAGATGAAACATAATTAAGGCCCCCGCACTGAAAAACCAGACGAATAAACCCTGCTTCAATAGCTTTTTGAACCCTTTTCTGGAAATAATTTGAATTATAGGTATCAATATACCCGGTAAGATACAAAACAAGGCATCCGTCTACTTCATTTACCTTTTGAAGTTTGATTTTTAGACTTTCATCCTTTTCATCGTCAAAACCATTGACGATATCGTTATTTGTCATAATTTTCCTTCCACACTAATTTTTAGCATTTTTTAAATCTTCTTTTTAAAGTCCTCTTGGAATAATACACATTTTTGTAAACTTTGTCAAACCCATAAGCCGCCGTCTACAGGAATTATTGCTCCGTTTACAGCGGGACTTTCCAGAACTCCAAGGGCGTAATCAGCAATATCCTGAACAGCCAATAGTTTAGCCCCAGAGTACTTTTCCCGGTAATGAGCAAATTCTACAGGATCTGAATATTCAGTAATGGTAAGGCCCGGACAAATTATGTTACAGCAAATTTCTGTATTTTTTACACTTTTTGCCACCGACTTTACAAGGGTTCCCAAAGCTGTTTTAGCCGCACTATAGGCTGCTGTATTCAGATACCCCCGAATTTCTGCTGTTTTGGTTCCTCCAAAAAGCAAAATTCGTCCCCAGCCGCGATCCAGCATATCACGGAGTACTAAAGAAACCATAATCCCTGGAAAAATCAGGTTATTTTCTATTAAAAAATGCCAATCTCCCGGCGCAGTATCCTGCAAGACATTTTTTTTAAAGGGTCCCCAGGAAATAACCAGTATATCAGGAGAACCGGATTGTTTAAGGATAAAAGCAGCTGCATCCTGAGGAGAAAATCCTTCCGGCCCGCCAATTTTGCAAATAAACCCCGTATGTTTTGGATTCCGCCCTTCTGCGACAGTTGTTTCATTCATTTCTGCGAGCGTTTGCTCCAGTCTGCTGCTGGAATTTCCCCCAGTAATGGTTACATCTGCCCCGCGAAAAGCCAGGCCAAATGCTATGGCTCTGCCTATACCTCCTGACCCCCCAATGACCAGAGCACGCTTTCCCGCAAATATGCTATCTCCATTAATATGATTGCCTGACAATGCCATACTGCAACATTAACTGAATACGGGATAAAATAGAACCTGCGTTCTTTCTGAATACAGACGCAGAGAAGCTGATTAAATTCGCCGCCAGGGGGCGGTGTGTGCATGTGAGCCTTCGGCTCACGAGCGCAAGGAAATTATTTTAATTCGCCGCCAGGGGGCGGTGTGTGCATGGTTTTGGACGACATTTACATTATTCTTTCACGGCCTTCAGAACCTGGCAATGCAGGGGCAGTATGCAGGGCGATGAAAAACATGGGGCTCCGCCATCTTCGTATTGCTGCATCGGAGCTGCCAAACAATACAGAAAAACTCCTGGCAAGGGCAATTCATGCCTCGGACATTTGGGACAATGCAGAGCACTATGACAGTCTTAAGGATGCTCTGGCAGATTGCACAATTTCTGCCGGGACCAGCCGCCGCCGGGGCCGCCGCCGGAAATTAAATACTCTTTGCCCCCGTGAACTCGCCGGTTTCTTGCAGCCCAAAACAGGAAAAGCAGCCATTGTGTTCGGGAATGAACGGACAGGCTTAAACAGGGAAGAACTGGAACTGTGCAACCTGGCTTCCCATATACCTGTTAGCCCGGAATTTCCTTCCATAAACTTATCTCATGCTGTTCAGATTTATACATACGAACTGCACCTGACACTTGATAACAACAGCGGCTGGATGCCGGTCCCAGGCCAATGGGTTTCCATGGACACAGGAGAAATAGAAGCACAGGTAAAAAAAATCAGCGAATCCCTTGAATCGCTTGGCTTTTACAAATATCCCGGGCGCGAGGAACAAGAACGCTTTTTACGGGATCTTATTGCCCGTGCAGGGTTAAGCTTGAATGAAGGCCGTTATTTGGGGAACATTATTACCAAAGCAGGGCGGCTTCAACTTTCTTAACGTTCCGCTTTGCTGTACAACCGGTTATTGGCCCGGGCCGCCGGAATTTTTTTTGAGCAAATAGCAAGAATAAAAAAAATATGCTAGTGTAAACCATGACAACTACAATAAATATCAGGGGAATGAGCTGCCAGCATTGTGTAGATCATGTTAAGAAAGCACTGGAAGATATAGCCGGGGTTATGTCCGCCCGGGTTGATTTGCAAAACAAAAGCGCCCAGGTGGAACACAACGATTCGGTAAGCATGGAAATCATGAAAGAAGCGGTCAGTGAAGCTGGTTACGAATCGTGCTGAACTGGAACGTACAGAGCTACTTGTGGGCAGAGCAGCTGTTGCACTGCTGGAAGAAATACAGGTAATCATAATTGGCCTTGGAGGCGTGGGAAGCTGGGCTGCAGAGGCATTGGTACGCAGCGGCATTAGCCATATCACTATTGTAGACAACGATACCATTTGCCATTCCAACATTAACCGTCAGCTCCAGGCCCTGCCTGGTACCGTAGGGCTTCCCAAGGCAGCTGTGCTTATGAAGCGGCTATTGGAGATTAATCCCCTGTGCACTATTAACGCTTTTAATAAAATCTTTTCTTTGGAAACAGCTCACCTTTTTGGCATAGAAAAAGCCTGTTATGTAATAGATGCCATTGACAGCCTTCCTAACAAACTTGATTTAATAGAATATGTATATAACGCCCCGCAGCATCCGGTACTTTTTTCGTCCATGGGAATGGCTCAGAAACTGGATCCGACACGGATTAAAACGGCGGATATCTGGGATACACATGGCTGCCCTCTTGCAAGGATTGTTCGTCAGGGGTTAAAAAAGCGCAATTTTTCCGGGCATTTTTCCGCCGTATTCAGCGATGAAAAACTTCCGCGCCGGAACATGGATTTTTACAAACCGGAAGTAAGCACCGGCAAAAAAAATATCAACGGCAGCATAGTAACCGTTACAGCTGCAGCCGGGATGACACTGGCAAGTCTTGTAATCCGCGGGATCTGCCATACCATAACAGATCATTCGTCAAACAAAGAGGTTAATCACAATGGCTGATCGTTTTCTGCGCCGTGCATGTGCAAGCGAAATAATACGCAAGATTTGTACCAAAACAATACTGGAACAGGATCTTGTAAATTGCGGCGACAAAATATTAATCGCCGCTTCGGGAGGTAAAGATTCTTCTGTTATGGCCTGGGCTCTTTCTTCCCTAAAAAGAAGTTTAAAAACAAGCTATGAACTTGCAGCAATCCATATTTCTACCGACTTTTGCGCCTGTTGTAAAAAACCGGAACTGGCAGAAAAACTGGAAAGCTGGGGGATTTCCTTTACCGACATATCCGTCCCGGTGCTTGGGCGGCTAAAACCAGGCAGAAAAATGAATTGTTACTGGTGCTCCACACAGCGCAGAACTGAACTCTTAAAATACGCCATAGAAAATGGCTTTAATAAAATTGCTCTGGGACATCACCTGGATGATATTATCGAGACTTTTTTTATGAACCTCTGCGCCAAAGGCGAGTTTTCTACAATGCCGGCTAAACTTGTTTACAGAAAATATCCTGTAACCCTGATCCGGCCATTGGCTTGCCTTGAAGAATCCCGGATTATCGCCTGTGCAGCGGAACAGGGAATACTTAAATCAGCATGTACCTGCCCTTACGGGATACATTCCAAACGGCTTGACATGCGAAAAAAAATCGCATATTTTACCAACAGTTCAGGCGCTGTAAAACGGCGTATTATGCGGGCAGTTTCGACAGAAACTGACGTCAAATATGATTAGTAAGAGCTGCGGAGTGTGTGCATGGAAAAGTTAAGAGTCCTTCTTCCCAAGGGCCGTATCTACGAAAATATTTCCCGGCTTTTTACTGAAGCAGGATTTCCTCTTGCAATGGCAGAGAGGGGTTACAGGCCACTGGTAACTGCAGATTGGCTTGATATAAAGATTATGAAACCCCAGAATGTAGGTGAACTGCTGGAACTAGGAAGCCATGATGCGGGTTTTACAGGCATCGACTGGATAAAGGAAAGCGGTGCGGATGTAGAGGAACTGCTGGATCTTGGTTTTGACAAAGTCAGGGTTGTAGCAGCCGTTCCTTTAGCGTATGACGAAAAAACCCTGCTCCAAAAGAAACTGGTAGTTGCTACCGAATATGTAAACCTTGCAAAAGACTGGCTTTCCAGGCGGGGCTATACATACCGCATCCTCCGTACCTATGGAGCAACAGAAGTATTTCCGCCTGATGATGCAGATATGATAATAGACAATACATCAACAGGAAAAACGCTTATTGACAACGGGCTTAATATCATAGATACCCTGCTGGAATCATCCACACGATTTGTTGCTTCCAAAACAGCCATGGCAAATAAAGAAAAACGGGATCGTATCGAAGAATTATGCATGCTTTTTACTTCGGTGCTTGACGGAAGAGAAATGGTAATGCTGGAGATGAACCTTCCCAAAAACGGCTTTGAAAAAGCTGTAATGTCCCTTCCTGCCATGCGTAGCCCTACGGTTTCTCCGCTTTATGGCGACAAAGGCTATGCAGTAAAAATTGCCGTAAAAAAAAGTGAAATTCCCGAATTAATTCCACACATAAAGAAAAGCGGCGCAACCGATATTGTTGAATACGATTTACGGAAAGTAGTGCCATGACAGTTTGTTTCCAGATTACTTATGCCAGGACACGGAGAACAATTTTGAATTTTCGGGAAAGATTCGCCAATTTTTTATTCTTTCCCGGTATTCTTTGCGTTCTTTGTATAAAAAAGAAGAGGTTATATGCGTATAGCAACAATTAAGCGAACAACTTCGGAAACAGATATTGCAATGACATTGAATCTGGATGGTTCCGGCAAGGCTCAGCTTGATTACCCAATAGGTTTTATAAAGCATATGCTTAACACCTTTGCCAAACACGGCCTTTTTGATTTGGAAATAAAGGCAAGCGGAGACCTGGAGGTTGATCAACATCATCTTGTTGAAGATACCGGCATAGTACTTGGGCAGTGTTTTGCCAAGGCTCTCGGCGACAGGCGGGGAATAGTCCGGGTTGGCTCATGTTTTTACCCCATGGACGAAACATCTGCCCGTGCTGCAGTGGATGTTTCCGGCCGTGCTTTTCTGGTTTTTGATGCACATCTTTCGCTTGTGCCGCTGATATGCGAACCGGCTCCAGGATCAGGTGATCCCGAAGGACCGTATGGAACAGGTACATTCCAGGCCGATACTGTAGAAGATTTCTGGCAGGGGTTTGTATCTGCCGCAGCTTTAACCCTGCACCTGGAAATAATCCGGGGCAGAAGCGAACATCACAAGATCGAAACCCTCTATAAAGCTGCAGCCCGCGCCCTGCGGCAAGCATGTGAAATTGACCATCGCGCTGCTGATGCCGTACCGTCTACCAAGGGTACGCTTATATGAAAAAAGTGATTAGAATGTATAGATAAAACGGATTATAAGGAAAAATAATTATGGTAATTGCTTCAATTGACATACAAAATGGCAAAGTAGTGCAGCTTAAACAGGGTTCGGAACTGGTTCTGCAGCGGGAAAATGCTGTGGAACTTGCTGAACAATTTAACCGCTATGGCGAAGTAGCGGTAATAGACCTTGATGCAGCCATGTGTAAAGGAAACAATATTGAGCTGATTAAGGGCCTGCTTCGTAAGGCCGAATGCAGAGTGGGCGGCGGCATAAAAACCGTTGATCAGGCAAATGAACTTGTAAGCCTTGGAGCGCGGAAGATCATTATAGGCTCTCTTGCTTTCCGTGAACCGTCTAAAAAAGGTACAGGAAAAGAAAACGGCGAATTTGGCCTGAATAAAACTTTTTTGGAAGCGCTGGTAAAGAAGATAGGCCGGGAACGGATCATAATTGCTGTTGATTCAAAAAAAACAGAAAGCAAAGAAGGCTATGAAATTATTATTGACGGCTGGAAAACACTTACAGGTCTTCCTTTAATTGAAACCGCTGCAGAAGCGGCCCCCTATGCTTCAGAACTGCTTTTTACCTGTGTTGACAGCGAAGGAACTATGTCCGGTATGGACATTGAGCCGGTAAAGCTGCTTTGCGATGCGATGAAAAAATCTTCCGGTGAAACCAGAATTACTGCTGCGGGAGGCGTTTCCACACTGGAAGAAATTAAAACTCTGGCAGAACTTGGCTGTGATGTACAACTTGGCATGGCCCTGTATACAGGCAAAATAAATCTGGCCGATGCATTTGTTAATTCCCTTAACTGGAAAAAATCCGCTGATACAAGTAACCTTTTGCCGCTCATTGCACAAAGCAGCGACGGGCAGATTTTAATGACAGGCTTTGCTGACAGGGAAGCAATTGCAGAAAGTTTTAAAAGAGGAACCCTTTGTTTCCACAGCAGGACAAGAAACAAACTCTGGATGAAAGGGGAAAATTCCGGCAATACCCTGCAACTGATCCGCCTTAGGGCTGACTGCGACAGGGACGCATTGCTTGCCACGGTGGATCCTGCCGGCCCGGTCTGTCATACAGGGGCATGGTCCTGTTTCGGGGTAAACCGCAGTTACAGCTGGGAATATCTGCAATCAATAATTGCCGGCCGTTTCCGTAATCCTGTACAGGGTTCTTATACGGTAACACTGGATGACAAACTTGTCCGGGAAAAAATTATGGAAGAGGCGGAAGAACTTTGTACTGCCAAAACCCATAGCGATAAAATCTGGGAAGCGGCAGATCTTCTTTTCTTTGCCACAACCCTTATGACAAGGGAAGGGGTAACGGTTGCCGAAGTTCTGGATGAACTTGACCGGCGTCATAAAAAGTAAGTTAATGGGAATGAGTGCTTTTTGGAATAAACGGACTGCTAACCTTTCTCCCTATATTCCCGGTGAACAGCCAAAAGAAAAAAAAATAATAAAACTTAATACCAATGAAAACCCTTACCCTCCTTCGCCAAAAGTAATTGAAGCAATAGAACAGACTTTGGCAGTTACTGTAAAAAACACAGACAGCAATGCCAGAGGAGAAAAACTCCGGCTTTATCCCGATCCGCTCTGTACTGAATTTCGCAAAGCTGTTGCTGCTGCTTACGGAGTAAAGCCGGCTCAGGTTTTTCCCGGCAATGGTTCCGATGAAGTACTGGCCTTTGCCTTTGGCGCATTTTTTGAAACTCCGTCCGAAGGAGAAAGTGCAGAAACATTTTCAATCTTATTCCCGGATATAACCTACAGCTTCTATCCGGTTTATGCCGGTTTGTGGAATATTCCATACAAAACCGTTCGGACAGGAAAAGATTTTTCTATAAATCCCGATGATTATTCCGGTGATAACGGCGGCGTTATTATCCCCAACCCCAATGCCCCTACCGGACGCGACCTTCCAGCCTCAGATCTTTTAAAACTTAGCAGAAAACTTGAACAAAATAACCGTGTACTTATTATAGACGAAGCCTACACCGCATTTGGCGCACAGTCACTAGTTCCTTATATTACCGGATATCCCAATTTACTAACCGTTCATACACTTTCCAAATCCGCATCCCTTGCAGGACTTCGTGCCGGTTTTGCTATTGGCAGCGAGGAATTAATAGAAGGTCTTTTCCGTGTACGGGATTCATTTAATTCTTATACTATGGATGCCCTTGCCCTTGCCGGCGGCAAAGCGGCAGTTTTGGATAAGGAATACTATGATGCGGTAAACCAAAAAGTTATTAAAACCAGAGACACAACTACCATTGCTTTAAAGGCAATGGGCTTTACCGTAATTCCTTCTAAAGCAAACTTTCTGTTCATAATGTCTCCCGGTAAAAGCGGCCAGGCTTTGTTTCACGCCCTGCGTAATAAAGGTATACTGGTCCGCCACTTTAACAAACCGGATATCTCAGATTATATACGCGTAAGTATAGGGACAGACGAGGACATGGATGCCTTTATTGCTGCCTGCAAATTGTTTTAAATTACCGGGGTGCATCCAGTGCATTGCCCTTTCCTGCTGTTGACAGCCACGAAACAACTCCAAAAACTATGATACATCCAAGCATTGTTACAGACAGTATTTTCATACCTGCACCGATCTCGTTTGCCAGTATATAACTAAAAACAATCGGGCCTATTGCCATTGACATATTCTCTATAACAGAATATGCACTAAGCGCATTTACAGAAGATATGCCTTCTCTCTGATACAGGAGTGTGTAGTATGTTTGAATGTTGGTAGATGCAAAAATATTAACAATTGCAAGAAGAATAATAGTAACAATCAACATGCTAACCGAAACATTAAGGGAAAATAAATATATCGCCCCTGCATCCAGCAAAAGCGGACAAAGGATTGCAAGTAGTATGGGCACTTTTTTTGACACGAGCTTGCATAAACTTGCGCCAAAGAGTATCGCAAACAATCCGTTAAGCAGCATTAACTGCCCGATGTTTGCTTCTCCCAGACCCTGTTCCGTCCCAAAAATAGGCATAAAATATTCCATAAAACTTATTGAGACAACAAAAGGCATAAGGGTCAGAAGCAGAATACAAATTACAACAGGTTTAAGCATAAATCTTGCCAGAGCAAACTTTTTTACATTTTTTTGCTTAACGTATTGCACATCATAATAATGGCGAATATGCTTTGAACGCAGCGAAAATACGATTATTGTAAGAAATAATAACGCCATGCCGGATGCAAACCAGAATACTGTTCTGTAGGGAAAAAACTGTGCAATTATGGAACCAAAAACAACTCCTACATTTACACCTGCCAGATAGGATGCATTAAGATGTGCAAATCCGCTATTCATATCCTCAGCATTTTTCTGGGATCCTATAATCGTATTAAATATTAAACCAAATGTACCGCAGGCAAGTCCCATTAATCCATATGCTATCGACAAATGTATAATGTTTTCTGAAATAACACAAAAGATATTCCCGGTTAAAAATACAATTGCCGCTGCCAGGCTGATTTTTTTAGCCCCTATTTTGCCAAGAATACCTGGAATTATTAATAATGCAATCAGCATAAAAACTACATTGGAAGTAAAAGGCAAGGTAACAATAAATTCACGCGGAAGATTATAAACAGGGATGTAAAGCCCTGCTGCATATATAGGCAAAAGCGCTGTAGCAAAATTGGCGGAAAAAAACATAAAAAAAGCTGCGGCTCTGAGTAATTCGGGATGAAAAACCGAACTGAAATTTGCTTTATACGAATTTATCAGATAGCGGATAACCGGACTTGCAAGTCGTGGCAGAATTGCAGCAGATTTATCTTTAACTGTATTTTTTTCGTACGAATGCAGCAAAAGAGAAATAATGCATTTAAGCATATTGGGTTTCAGCTCAGTTATACTGTTTCCTGTAAGTTCATCTTTGTTTTTGTTGTATGCATCAAGCATTAAAAGACATTCAATAACGATTAACAGAAACGCTACAGTGGTAGCAATAACAATAAGCGCAACCTGAATCATCATCGTTCTGTTCTCTTCTTCGACCAGTTTTATATTATAACCGGTTTCAATTGCACCCAGAATATTACCATTATTGTCAAATATGGGACCCATAACATATTCCCAAGTTCCCGACGGTAAATGCTCAATATAATGATTATATTCCCGTGTAGTATAAACCTCTTCAACATAACTGTCTTCGTATTCTCCCAAAGGATACAGTGTACCCAGTGCATCTTCCAAATCGTACATTGAGTAAATAACACCATCGCGTTCCATCCATATCATTATGTACACCTGTTTTCCGTCAAACGGAAGTTCAGAAAAGAGCGATTTAATATGTTCAGAAAAAAGTTTGTATTCTTCACTGTCATACTGTCTGGGTGATTCCACGCTGCTTATTATGCTCATGTCAATGGAAGCGGCCATTAATTTGGAAATTTTTTCAAGTTCGTTAAAAGTATTTTCTGTGTTTTTATTTTGCATTTCCCTTAAAATAATAAGGGAAGAAATAGAAGCGCCAAAAACAATACACAGGGCAACAAGCAGAATTTGCTTAAAAACACCGCTTGTTTTTTGTTTGGACAGGAACAAAGCAAACAAGACAAGGATAAACAAAAGCAGGATAATACCTGCTATACCTGTAAAAAAGAATATATATCTTGTACGCACAACTTCGCCGGAGAAGAAATAGGTATCGATGTCTGTACATTCACCATTACTATCTATTACAAGTACATCATCGGAATTATATGAAGCATAGGTTTTGTTGTTGTTATTATTAATATAGTAGTAAAACATCCCGTCTGACATGGGACGTTGAAATAATGTTGTTTTTTCGCCGGTAATGCCGTCTAAAAATGCAATTTCGCAGTTTAAAATGTCGGTATAAATAAAATTATTATCATTATCGGATACAGACATATAAGGAGCCATATTATCATCGGCAACGATTTCTTTTATCAACCCGCCGGAAAAACTGTACTGTAGTATGGTTCCCGATTTTGTTGTCCACACAAGCCGCTGGGTTATGGTATTAATTCTGCAGAATGCTAAATCCCGAAATGCATCAGGGTATTCAACAAAGGCATGCGTTCTGAATTCATCCTGTTCTTTGGTATATACACATTCAAGATAAAAACCTTCGTGTTCCAGCCTGGCTAAATAAAGCGTGTCTCCAAGAGGAGCCATACCGCTTATTTTACCTTTGGAAATTATAAAATCTTCGTTAATATAGGAATATGAATAAATAATACCCAGGAATTTTCCTTCGGGAGAATATTTTAATATGCGTTCGGTACTTTCTTCAAATGCACCGCCGAAAATTTTGTCATACACATATAAATTGTTATTGCCGTCAAGTTCTACCAGTTCAGCAGAAACAAATGAACGCGATGTATCTGTACCTGCATGTATTTTATACAATAATTCGCCATCATTATTTATTACTACAATGGTTTCTGCTGCATCTACAATAACTGCAATTGCCTCTCCATTACCGCTTGCATAACCAATCCATTCCATCGGCTGTTCTTCAAGCCACGGCTGGAATGCAATATCCTCTTTGTTCAAAAACAGCACAACGGCAATTATAAGAAACAATACAGAAACAATCCATTTTATTTTCTTCATATCATCCTTCTTTGGTAAAAGTGCAGAGGTATTTTTTTAGAAGTTCATGAACTCCCAGTCTTCTTTTAAAGAGCCGTAAACCCTGGTTTCCCAAATCAGCTCCATTGTTTATTTGCCTGACATCATTCAAAAAACGCTGTGCAGCAAAATAATATAAATAGACGCTGAAATTCGGTATAACAGCCTTTACAAAATGAATATATGCAAGATATTCATTCGTTTTTTCAAAAATCAGGTAACCTGCAAGAGTTCCGTCTACATATCCCAGAATGCCCCGGTATACAGAATTATCAAAAATACCGCTCATAATTTCCATTGTTTTTTTTGAACAGCCTGCAAAAGATTCGCACAGGCTGCAATCCCGCAAGCTGCACCATTGATTTTCTATGTCAAGACAAAGATTTATATTTTCCCTGGTTATGGTCTGCACAGTAATATTCGGCTTGTCTATAAATTTTCCTACTTGATGCCGTTTATTCATATTTATACCGCCGTGCAGATCTAGCAGGCTTTCTGCACTGTAAACATATTCACTCATGGCATCATTGTATTCAGTTTTTACAGCATAACCTTTTAAACAGAGGTAATCATCAAGAAAGCGTTCTTCAATATCCCATACCGGCAGGGCATTAAGTCCTGCTTTTAACGTTATGTTATATAAGGTGTCTACAATGTGCTGCAAGTCATGTGCGGCTGCAGGACGGTTAATAAAATATGAAAAATCTCCGCTGGGGTAGAAATTGGCAACACACAAAAATCCGTCAATAATTTTGTAGAGCGTGCTTTGTTCGCCGGACCAGGTTACAGTAAGGCATGCTGTCATTTCATACAGCAGATTATCAGCGTTAAAATTCCTTATAATTGCATGACTGTCTTTGTCTACATTAATAAAACCGTTTTCAAGAAGGTATGTATGCACTTTCCGTTGTACAGCGTTCTTCATGTATGTCTTTTTTTAGAACTGATAGGTTGTTACATATTTATGCCACAATTCAAAAGGGCTTAATAGTTTTTTAAACGTGCGAAGCCCTTGATGCCCCATGTCCTCACTGATATTCATATATTCAACATCCTTTATATAATTACAATACATCAAATATATAAGATATACAACCCCGCCATCTATATTGGATTTACCAAAGTACAGGAAGCTAAGTTTTTTGTTTATTTTTTCACAAATAATATAGCCGTCCGGTTTTTTACCATTATACATAACCAGGCCATTATGAATTTTATCATCAAAAATCTCAAGCATTATCTGAATTGCCTTTTGTTCGCAGCCAAAAAAAGAACTGCAGTAAGAACAATCCTGCTGGCTGCACCATTCCTTTTGTATTTCAAGACATAACTGTGCATTACTGCTGGTTATGGGGCAAACCGAAATATCCTGCATGGCCAGGATTCTATTTATCCGTTTTCTTTTGTAGTAATTGTTCGGACCGGCAAGATTAAGTAAATCCTTTATTGCATAGGCATATTCGCTGTTATCAATATTATATGTTGTTTGCATCTGATATCCATGGACAGATTCATATTCAGCAAGCAGATCCCTGTCTATAAATTTAACCTGCAAAAACGGAAGTCCCGCTTTTTTACAAAGAGCACAAAGCAAATCAACAATGGGTTTAAGCGGATATAACGCATTTTCCTGCGGTCTTTGAATAGTCCAGTATATATCCCTGCCTTCATGAAAAAAAACACAGCAGAGGCAATTATTAATTATTTTGTACAGGCCAAAATATGTATTTTGCCATGTAACAAACATTGTGCCGTTTTTTTCCTGCAGCAGACTGCAATGATTGTATTTTTGTAAAAGCGGATAGCTGCTGTTGTTTACAGTCTGGAATCCTTCATTAATTAAAAAATTATGCGCTTTTTGAAAAGTATCATTCACTCGACATTCCGCCTTTACTTTTTGTCAAAAACAAACACACCCGGCAATGATGGGTCACTAAGATGTTTTTTTGCTTCCGCAAGATGATGTGCAGCGCAGACATCGTCAGGATCCATTGATACGACTTTCTCGAAACGCTGAACTGCAGCAGAATAATCTTTTGTATGGTATTTCCGTACTCCTGATTCAAAAAT
>Ga0082212_10006806_pt1 | contig 15260 bp, 8 predicted proteins | sample TergutNt197P3_FD_71548 | JGI IMG/M metagenome (GOLD analysis project Ga0082212, IMG submission 71548) | Neocapritermes taracua P3 segment gut microbial communities from Petit-Saut dam, French Guiana - Nt197 P3 | ecosystem: Host-associated > Arthropoda: Insects > Digestive system > Gut ...
GCTAGACATTCAGGCTAGATGAATTTGCGTCACATGGCAAGGGAAATGATTATAACAAACGTTCCGCCAGCTCCCGCGTCAGGCGCTCCAAGCCCTCGCCGTTCACGGCGGAAACGGGTAGGGCCTGCGGGTAGTCCGCAAGCAATTCCTCACGGCGACTCGGCGCCACCTGGTCCCATTTGTTGAGCATGAGCAGGCGGGCCACGCCATCGAGCCCCATCTCGCTGAGAATGTCCTCCACAGCCTCCAACTGGTGCGTCAGCTCCGGATGCGAAGCGTCCGCGACATGGACCAGCAGATCCGCCGCTTCCAGCTCTTCCAGCGTGGCCCTAAAAGCATCCTTCAGTTCCGCGGGCAGCCCCCGGATAAAGCCCACGGTATCAGCCAGGATGAGTTCGCGTTCGCGCGGAAAACGCAGTCTGCGGGTTGTCGGGTCCAGGGTGGCGAAGAGCTTGTCTTCCGCCAGCACATTGGCCCTGGTCAGGGTATTGAGCAGGGTGGACTTGCCCGCGTTCGTATAGCCTACCAACGCGACCAGGCTTATGCCCTGGCGGGAGCGCCGCAGGCGCGTGAAGGCGCGCTGGCTGCGCAGGTTTTCCAGCTCTTTTCTGATGCGGGCTATGCGCTCGCGGATACGCCGACGGTCGGTTTCCAGCTTGGTTTCCCCAGGCCCCCGGCCGCCTATGCCGCCCATCAGGCGGTCCATGGCCCGGTTTTTTCCGACAAGGCGCGGCTGGATGTATTTCAGTTGGGCCATTTCCACCTGGAGCTTGCCGGCGCTGCTCACCGCGTGCTGGGCGAAAATATCCAGAATGAGCTGGGTACGGTCGAGCACCTTGCGTTCCGTGAGTTCCGCGAGGTTATGCAACTGGGAGGGAGACAGCTCCCCGTCAAAAAGAATCAAAGAAGCATCCCCGCGCAGGGCCAATACTTCGAGTTCCGCCATTTTCCCCTTGCCGAGGATAAATTTCGGGTTGGGCCTGGCAACGCGCTGCACGAGTTCTCCCACGACATGCAGCCCGGCTGTCCGGGCGAGTTCCTTGAGTTCCTCCAGATAGCGCTCCTGGATAAGGCGCGGCAAGGAGGAAACGGAGACCAGCAGCGCGCGCGGTCTATGGGCTAGCCTGCTTTCCGGCCGGCTTCGGGCGAGTTCCGCTTCCAAAGCTTCGGCTTCCGCGGCAAAATCCACCCTGCCCCTGTCCCAGGGAACAAGCGGATGCACCCGGTAGGGCTCATCCTGCGGGTTGGACGGCAAAAGCTGCGCGTACTGGAAACGCATGGGCTGCCCTTCGGGACTGACGGTCAGGACCGCCGCCGCATCCAGGCGGAGGAAGATGAGATCCATCAAGTCTTCCTGCGAAAGACCCTCGGCGTTCAGGTGCGTATGCAAAAGGCGCAGGCCGCGCAAGCGCTCCGTGCCCATACGGCCCCGCGCGAGTTCAGGAATGAAAATGGCGTTCGCGTCTCCCAGCATGACAAGTTCCACCTTGCCCAGCCGGTCAATGAGCAGCCCGATCTGCCGCCCGATGGCACGCGAAAGCGCAGCCAATTCGTGGGCCTGCTCCGCCGTATACGCCTCATGCCTGGGATAGCGGCGCTGGGGCAGACGTTGCAGCGCCTTGAGCTGGTGCGCTTTTACGCCTTGCGTGTTTCCTTCAATCCTGGCGATGACGATGCCCTAGTGACTTATCGTATATAACTGGAAATAAGCGCATCATAGCGAGACGTTTCCGCAAACGCGCGCGCTGCAAGACGCCTACGCAGGTCAAGCCCGACGCAGCCCGTGTTCGCATCCATTTCCTCCATGACCTCGCCATACCATTCAGGCCCCGGCGTCACGAGAACGGAACAGAAATTCTTGGCTGCCGCGCGGATCATGCAGGGACCGCCGATGTCGATTTCCTCCACCGCCTCTTCCAGGGAAAGCTTGCGGTCAACAGCCCCGGCGAAATCATACAGATTCACGCATACGAGGTCGAAAGCCTCTATCTTCTTTTCCGCAAGCGTTGCCAGATGTTCCGGCCTATCCTTGTCGGCAAGGATGCCGGCATGGATATGCGGATGCAGCGTCTTCACGCGCCCGTCCAGAATTTCCGGAAAACCCGTGACCGCGCTGACCGCTTGTACCGGCAGACCCGCCTCGGCGAGCGTTCGCATGGTGCCGCCGGTGGAAACAAGGCTGACCTTCCAGTGTGTTGCCAGAAACTCCGCAAAACGGACAAGCCCGTTTTTGTTCGTCACACTGAGAAGCGCGCGCCGAACCGGCAACAATTCCATAGATATTCCTCCACGTGCTGATGCCTTTTCCTTGCCAGAAAGGCGGCCGCCTGACAAGAGAAGCGCATCTATACTTTTTCCCGCTTGCCTGCTATGCTTTGGAAAGCAAAGGAGATAGCTTTGATCCGGCACCCCCGCGCAACGCAAGGCAGACTGTTCTTCCCCCGCTCTATCCTTGGTCGGGCGCTCTGCCTGTGCCTCCTCTGCCTGCTGCTTCCCCAGTGGGTGGCGGCGGCGGCCTTGAATTGCGAACTGTGCATGCATTTCACCCTGTACCGGCATGGTGACGACTCGCCGGCCGTACTGGTCATCGGCGGCATCCAGGGGGATGAACCCGGCGGCTTTTCCGCCGCCACGCTGCTCGCCACGCACTACACCATCACCAGGGGTGCGGTATGGATAGTGCCGAACCTGAACTTTCCGAGCATAGTGCGCAATTCCCGCGGCCTCCACGGCGACATGAACCGCAAATTTCTCCGCCTGGACAAGAATGACCCGGAATATGTCACGGTCTCGCGCATTCAGGAGCTTATCCGCCATCCCGATGTGAAGCTCGTGCTCAATCTGCATGACGGCAGCGGTTTTTTCCGCCCGCGCTATGAAGATGCGCTGCACAACCCCGGACGCTGGGGGCAATGCGTCATCATTGACCAAAGCGCCATCCCGGAACATCTGCCGCACAGCAATCTTGAAGCCGTGGCCCAACAGGCCTGCGACGACGCCAACTCCCGGCTCCTGTCGCCGACGCACCGGTATTACCTGAAAAACACCAGGACAGCCGACGGCGACCGCGAGATGGAAAAAACCCTTTCCTGGTATGCCTTGCGCAACCAGAAAGCCGCTTTCGGCCTGGAAGTCAGCAAGGAGTTTCCGGTCGAGGCGCGCGCCTATTACCATCTGCTGGTGGTGGAATCCTTTTTGCGCCAGGCGGGCGTCGAGTTCACGCGGGATTTTGAACTCACGGCCCCCGGCGTGCTTGCCGCCCTGCAACGCGACGTGCGCGTGGCCTTTGCGGATAACCGCATCGTCCTGCCACTGGAAGACGCCCGTCCCCGCGTCAATTTCCTGCCCCTGCCCAAGGGCGAGCTGAAAACAACGGCATCCAAGCCGATTTTGGCAGTCTTGCGCGAAAAAGACGGACTGTCCGTTCTGTACGGCAACCGCCGCCTAACCCGCATCCATCCTGACTGGCGCGATACGGATAACGACATACACACTGTCAGGGTGAAGGTGGACGGTATTGAACAGGTGGTGCCCTTCGGCCAGGTGCTCGCCGTGCGCGACAGTTTCCACGTTCTGCCGATGGCCGCCTACCGGGTGAACGCGATAGGCGCAAAACCGCTCAGCGCGAAAAGCGCCCCGCAAGCCCCTGACAAAAGCGGCCTCGACATCCGCCAAAGCGATTTCAGACCGCGATTTTCCCTGGATACGCGCGGCACGCTCTACCGGGTGGAAGTGTACCGCGGGCAACGCTTTGCGGGCATGTTCCTGGTGCGTTTCGACGGGCGGCCCGTAGGCCCCGGCCGCGAGATTTTGCCTGACGCGGGCGGACGGCAATCCGACCTTGGCAGATAAAAAAACCCCCTGGCGTGAACCAGGGGGCTTGTTGGGAAAAAACCTGGAAATGCTAGTAGCGCGGGGGACGAGGAGTACGGGGTTTTGCTTCGTTTACGCGGAGCGTTCTGCCCCCGAAAGAAAAGTTGTCGAGCGCTTCAATGGCTGCGGGAGCATCCGCATCTTCCATTTCCACGAAGCCGAAGCCCCGCGCGCGACCGGTGTCGCGATCACTCACCAGTTTGACCGAGATCACTTTGCCGTGTTCGGCAAAAAGATCCTGCACCTGCTCCTCGGTAGCACTCCAAGGAAGATTCCCTACATAAATAGACTTGGACATGTAACAGCACCCTCTTGAAAAAACTGATAACGCCGCGCACGTGTTAGCAAAACTCCATTCCTGCCTGTACGCGGCTGGATAGTATATAGAAAAGCATATTTTCCGAAAACTGTCAACTCAGAGCAGTTTTACTGGAGGGTATTCAGCGCAGACACAGGTTTCCATAGGGACACCACGCGCAATGCGTGCCCTCGCGCGGCAGAAACACCGGGCTGCACGCCATATGCCGCACTATGCTCCCCAAAAGCAGGGGCAGTTGCTCGTGCATGAGACGCCCGCGCGCCTCGCCGCGCGGGCTCTCCTTGAAAAGCGGACGTTCTTCCCCGTTGTCGCGCAATTCGACCCAGGCCGCGTTATATCCGCCATCCTGGGGGATCACGTCGTCCTGCCCGCAAAGATGCAGGTAACACGGCAGTTGTATATCCGGCAGGCGTTCATATATCTCGGGCAGCGGATCGTCATCCGGGCCGCCGTCCCAGCTTTCGAGACCCTGCCAGAAAGGCGCATCCTCCCACACCGCCGGGTCAAGCCGGGCCAGGGAACCCGTCTTGTAGTCCAGAACCCACGCGCCCTCCGCCCGCAGGTCCAGGCGATCCACAACGCCTGCCAAGACGTGGCGGCCCCAGGGATGCACAAGCTCCCGCTTGTAGGACTTTTCCAGGGCACAAATACAGGTGCTCTCCGGCTGGGATTCAAGAAAGCGGCGCAGGCGCTCCGGCCCGGCCAATTCCAGCATGTACCGGCTCTCCGGCGGCAACACGGCATCAAGAGACGAAGCTTGCAACAGATCCGCAAAGCACTCCCGCGCGTGCGGCAAGCTGATGTCTCCCTTGCGGACCGTCTTTCCCAGCCAGGGGCGGAACAGCGTGTGCAAGGTCCGGTGGATCAGCTCGCCGACAGCCGCCGGATCGTCGCCCTCGTTGATTTCTCTCAGGGGCGCAATACGGCAGATCCGCTCCCAAAGAAAACGCAGGGGACAGCGCAGGTAGCTGTTCAAAGCGCTCGCCGAAAGCGGCGCGGCCAAAATCCCGCGCATGGCGGCATCCAGTTCCGGGCTGCGCTCCATACCGCGCCGTTCCCGCCTTGGCGGCACAAAGGCAAGGTCGGCAAGGCCGATCGGCGGCCGGCCCGCGCTGAACAACCTGCCCTCGGCCTGTTCCCCGCGCCAGAGGAGTTCTTCCACAAAACGGCTGCGCAGCTTTTTTCCCTCAAACAAGGCCGTGCGTTGCACGCCCTCCTGCCAGAAAAAGTACGCGCTTTCGGCGCCGGCCAGCAAGCGGAACAGCGTATGCCCCATCATCGCATCGCGCTTGCCCGTGTGGGGCAGGTTGAGGGCCGCGCGCAAGGCGTCCGGCAGCAAGGGATCCTGCCGGACTGCGCCGGGAAGGCGATCATCCGTGGCGTCCAGGACAAAAATACGCGAAAAATGCAGCAGGCGCGTTTCCAGCATGCCGATCACCTGCACGCCCAACAGGGGATCCGCCTCAAAGGGCGCGCGCTCCGCGCGCACGCATTCCCGCGCCAGCGCATGCAAAAAAGCGGGAGGAAATGCGCTGTCCGCAAGCTCATTGTCGCGCAACGCGGGCAGCACCCGTTCCATGAGCCTGAAGAGGCATTCCGCGTCCATGGGGTAGTCCCGCCAAAAAGCCTCTCCCTGATCCAGCAGCAGACGGCAAAAAGCTTCCAGCGCCAGCGAGAGTTCACGCAGGCTGCGCGCCGCCGCCAGGGCGTCCAGGCCGCTGCGCGCCAGGTCGCCGCACAGGGCCGCAGCGGCATCGCCGGGTTCAGGATGCCCGAGCAAGGCATGGGGATCGACAAAACGTCCGCCGCCAAGCAGGCGATCTTCCATGATCCCAAGCTGTCCGCGCAGGCTGTCCTCCCCGGCCCTCAGCGCGCGCAGATACGGATGGCGCAGGTATTCCAGCACGGAACGCCAATAATACCGCCCATCCTCGCGCCGCCCCTCTTGGATGCGAAAAAGGATTTCCACAAGACGCCACAGGGCGGATCGTTCCAGGGGATAGCCCATGGAGATGTTCACATCCTTGCGCGGCAGATGGTGCAGCACGGGCATGAGCAGGGAGGGATCCGTCACGAGCACGGCCGTGGACGGCGGATCCTCCCCGTCTTCCTGCAAGACGCGGCCGAGCTCATGCAGTTGGGAGTGCAGATCGTAGCCTGCCAGAAAATGGAGATCGGCCCGCGTGTCTTCCGGCGGCGCGTGCAATACGGCCCCGGCCTTCCAGCGGCGCAACCAGCGGGCGTGTTCCTCGCAGCTCCAATGGGCCGCGTGTTCCGCATCCGGGGCAAGCAGGGCCGGGTCGCTGTGCAGGCAGACCCGTGCGCCCCCCTTCCACAGATGCCTGAGCAGCGCGTCCTCCGTGCCGGTCAGGGCCACAAAGCCCGCCAGAAAAACCTGCCGATCCGGAAAAAGCGGGGGAAGCGATCCCAGCGTGTTGGCGACAGTAAAGGCGTCCAGGCCTTCGCTTGCAGCCTGCCGCGCCCGCAGCGCCTCCGTAAAGCGCTCATGGACGGCGCCGAGCATCGACAGGAGCGCCGCCGCCAGGGGCGCAACTTCCGCCTCGGCGTGGGTGATGTCCCTGGGCTGCACATTCTGGTTCAAACACTCTTCCAGCAGGCCAAAAAGCCGGACGCCCCAGGGGAAAAAATCCGCCAGATCCAAATCCCCCAAACGCGCATGCAGGGGATCGCGCGGCGCCAGATCCCGTACGCAAGCGTGCAGCAAGGCCACGGCATCCAGCAGTCCGGGCCGGCGCGTAAGCGGCAGGGGCAGACGCGCCCGGCACAGGGTGAACAACTCCTGGATGGTCAACAGGCGCGGCACGAGCAGCGGGCGCGGCAGGTCCGCATCGCGCTTGAACAGTTCCACCAGGTAGCGCTTGGGCCTGTTGTGGGGAAAGATCACGACCGCCTGCTCGGGGACTCCCCGGCATTCTTCCAGAATATGCTGCTTGAGCCCCTCCAGAAAGGGATTCTGCCAGGGAATGAGCAGAAAGGGCGTCATGTCCATTCCTCCGGCTGCATGAGCAGCTCCGTCGCATCCGTAAGCGTGACGCAGCGGCAGCGGCGCAGATCAAGATAGATCAGCACGCCCCGCGTCCGTCTGCGGCTGGCGCGCTCCAACAGGGCAAGGTAGCGCCGCAGTTGCGGCACATGATCCTCCGCCGTGTTGCCGCTTTTGTATTCCAGCACCGTGTACCTGTCCGTCTCGTCCACCAGCATGTCCACGCGGTGGAGCTGGTTGTTCTCGTCCAGCAGGGAGTGTTCGGCACTGCCGCGTTCCGTCCAGAAGGCCGCCTGGGGCAGGCCGGCGTACCAGGCCAGGGCGTCCGTCAGTGCGTCGCGTTGATCCTGCGGCACATGCATGCGCAGAGCGCCTGCCCCAAGAAGCACGGCCCGTTCCGCATCCACGCGGGGCTGTCCGGTGGGAGTCATGAATTCCAGGCAGCGGTGCGCCAGGATGCCGCGCGCTTCCGGCCGCAGGGCGTCCGGCCCGGCAAAAGCGCTCCGGCGGATCCGCACGCGGGGCAGCCAGCGCATCGGCCGCCACCCCTCCCCGGTCGGCAATGCGTCCGGCATGGCACGCGCCGCATCCCCGGACAAGGCTTCCGCGCGATCCGCCGTCAGCGCCGGCGCGGTCACGCGCGGCGCGCCTTTGACATATTCCTTGTCGACGCTGATGCCGATTTCCGGCAGCAGTTCCTCAAGCACCCTGCTCATGTTCCCGCGCTGACGGGAGGACGCGTTTCGGGTGAGAAAGACATGCAGTTCATCCGTCGCGCGGGTACAGGCCACGTACAGCACATGCAGCATTTCGCGCGCGCCTGCCGCCAGGGCTTGCGAGTGCGCTGCCCCCATCTCCTTGCAGCGCGGCGCAAGCAGACGCGTCGTTTCCAAGCCGTCCGCGCCGGGCAGGTCCAGGGCGACTTCCACGATCGGAGCGTCGGCGCGCAGGGAAAAGTGCGTTCCGGGGAGGATCACCACGGGAAACTCCAGGCCCTTGGCCTTGTGGATGGTCATCACCCGCACAGCGTCCATGCCTTCCGGCATGGGGAGCTTTTCCTCCATGCCGCCCCGCGCCCAGGCGTCGAGAAAAGCAGCCAGCGAAGCGTGTCCCTGCCCTTCCGCCGCGTGCGCGACTTCCAGCAGGCGGCGCGCGAAGGCCGCTCCCTCGGGAAAACGCTCGAGTACGTTGAAATAGCTGAAAAATTCCTGAAGCAGATCATAGGGGCTCATCAGTCCGCACGGGAAAAAGGGGGCAAAGAGCTTCGCCCACGCTTCGGGAAAGGCGTCTTGAAAGCGCAGGTACAAAGCGCCGGGCGGCTGGCAGGCGGCCCAGCCGTGCAGGCGTTCCCGCGAAAGTCCGCCCAAGTCCGTGCACAGCGGAGCGCTGCACACCTCCCAAAACGCGATCTCGTCCAGCGGATTGTGGACAAAGCTCACAAAGGCGATACATTGCCGCACCAGGGGATGTTCCGCCAGGAGCAGGCTGTTCTCCGTAAGCACGGGCACGCCCTTGGCCATCAGCCAGGCGGCAGCGGACGCTGCCTGCGCATTGCTGCGCACCAGGATCGCTATTTCCCCCCAGGCGCGGCGCGCAGCGATGCGATCCACGCTCTTCTCCAGTTCTTCGCGCACCGCTTCCTCAAGCTCCGCTGCGCTTCCGCCTTCCACAGGGCATATGCGGACAAAGCCGCCGCGCGATCCGGGCCGGTCCGGCAAAAGCTGCCCGGCTGCCGCAAAGGTCTGGCTCACATCGCCCGCCGCCTCGCCGAGAATCTCGGACGGAACTTCCGGCAACAGGCATTCCAGGGCGCGGATTGCCCGCTCCGGTGAAGCCAGCAGGGAAAACAGCGCATTGTTGAAGGTGACGATTGCCTCCCGGCTTCGCCAGTTGGAGGGCAGGCTGTGGCAATGCGCTTGTGGAACGATGGCCCGCAGGTCGGGATCGTGCAGCAGGGCGTCAAAGAGGGCGACGTCTCCCCCGCGCCAGTTGTAAATAGCCTGCTTCACATCCCCCACCCAGGTCAGGGAGCCGCCCTGCGAGAGCGCTTCCAGCGCCAGGGGACGCAGCGCCTCCCACTGTTCGCGGCTGGTGTCCTGGAACTCGTCAATCAGAATGTGCATCAGGCGGGAACTCAGGCGGCACAGCAAGGCCGGCGCTCCGCCGTCCTCCATGCTCCGGCGCGCGAGTTCCGGTATGCGGACGGCCGGCAGCGCGCCCTGACGGCGCTGGCCTTCAGCCATGTCGGCCAGCACGCGGGAAAGCAGGGTCACAAAAGGGAGTTTTTCCAGCGCGAGACGCAGGATCCTGCCCTGTTGCACCAGGGCGTCCGCGCTCGCGCAGAGACGGACATAGGCGTCCCTGGCGCGACCTGACGCCTTGCGTTTGGAAGCGCCGGTCAGACACTCCTCCACCCCGCTCTTGTTCAGGTACGCTGAAGGCCGCGCCGTGTTCAGCTCGGGCGCTTTGGCAAGCAGCGCGTCGAAATTCGCGTGCGCGATCAAGCCTTCCTCTTCCAGAACATCCCGCATGGCATGCGCGCTCGCGGCATACTCGCCGGTCAGCGCGGCAAGCGCGCGTTCCAGCGTCTCCGGCCCGGCCCCTTCAGGCAGGCCATGCCGCAGGGCGTGATCCAGCAGGGCGACGCACTGGGCGGCAATGCGATCCCCCGCCAGAAAACCCTTGTGCTTCGTGTGCATGAGCAGGCTCCGGCAACATTCGCGGATCAGCAGGCGCAGCGCTTCATCCCCTTGCCGGGCGCGCTCCATCAGGGCGTCCAGATAGGGGGCCACGGCTTCCATGTTGGCGTAGACCGGCGTAAATTCCGGAGGCAGGCCAAGCTCCAGGGCGGCTGCGGCCACCATCTGTTGCAGCAGGCTGTCAATGGTGCGGATGTTCAGGTTGCCGTACTGGCGTATCAGGCATTGTACCCAGAGCTTGGCCAGCGCGGGCGTCCAGGGCGGGGGCAGGCGATGCGCGCCCAAAGCGGCTTCTTTCAGCCGCCGGACAACGCGCTCCTTCATTTCGGCGGCAGCGCGATTGGTGAAGGTGACAGCCAGGATATCGCCCCAGGCGTGCGGCCGGGGCGGGTTCTGCCTGGGCGTTGCAGCGCAGGACGGCGTATAGGGAAGCGGGCGCGCATGCGCCAGCAGGTCAAGAAAGCGCTGCGTCAGTTCGCGGGTTTTGCCGGAACCGGCGGAAGCTTTCAACTGGCGCAGCATGCTGTTCGCAGGTGATGTCCAGATCGCGGGACCGGCTATTCCCCCGCCGCGCCGTCGTCATCCGGCATCATGCCCGTCAAATCGCCCTGCCCGGTGGATTCAAGCACGGCCCGCCAAAAATCGGAATAGATATTCAGACTGCGGCGCTTGCGGATGATCAAATCCAGGGGAACATGCACGTAGCGATCCATAATCTTTGCCACCACCATGCTCGTTTTTCCGGCCATGGCCGCATGGACGGCATGCTGGCCGAGGAAGCCGCAATACACGCTGTCATTGGGGTTGGCCGGCACGGAGCGGATGATGTAGCTGGGGTCAATGGTTTTTAACGAAATGGGCATGTCCTTTTTCTTGAAATGCGCAAGAATGGCGTCTTTCAGAAGCACCAGCACATCGTTGAGCATCACGTTGCCGGAGGCGTCCGTGTGGGAGGCTTGCCCGATGAGATGCTGGCCCGCGCCTTCCGCGGCAACGATCACCGCATGCTTGCGCGCCAGCAGGCGCTTTTCCAGCGCGGGCAAAAGTCCCCCCGGTCCATCCAGGACAAAGGGCGTTTCAGGAATGAGGACGAAGTTGACTTCCTTCAGCGCAAGCGTGGCCTGAGCGGCAATAAAGCCGGATTCCCGGCCCATCAGCTTGACCAGGCCGATGCCGTTGTTGGCGCCCTGGGCTTCGGTATGCGCGCACTGGATGGCTTCGGTCGCCTTGTCCACGGCGGTCTCGAAGCCGAAGGACTGGGGAACGAAGTTGATGTCATTATCAATGGTCTTCGGGATGCCGATCACGGAGATATGCAGGTTGCGGGAGCGAATTTCCTTGACAATGGCGCTTGCGGCCTTCAGGGTGCCGTCGCCGCCGATGATGAACAGGCAACTGATGTTCATGCGTTCCAAAGCATCCACGATAGCTTCGGAGGACTGCGGCCCGCGCGATGATCCGAGCATGGTGCCGCCGTACAGGTGCATGTCGGAAACCATGTCCGGCGTCAGTTCCCAGACCTTGTGCCGGTATTTGGGAATAAAGCCTTCCAGGCCGTAGCTGATGCCGAGTATGGCCGGGACATTGTATTGATGGTGGGCTTCCATGACCAGGGCGCGGATGACGTCGTTGATGCCGGGGCAGAGCCCCCCGCAGGTGACGATGGCGCACTTGGCGCGGCTGGGATCAAAATAGAGCTGCTTGCGCGGCCCGGCAGCCTGGAATTCCACCGTGATGGGCGTAGTGAGTTCCGCGGCGTGTTCCCTGTCCAACACAAGCTTGATGCGCCGTTGATCGGCGAAAAACTTGAAGGGTAAAAGGGATTCCACCTTGCGTGGTCCCAGTTTTTCAATGGTGGTGTCAATATCGAATGGATTCTTCGCTTCGGGGGGAAGTTTTTTCGCCATACGGCCTCCGTGCGGATGTTTGATCGCATGGTATTCCACGCGGTACAGAATGGCAAGCCGGGACGACAGAGGCTCCCCGCCCGGTCTGCCGCAGCGCGTATCTTACGCGAAACCTACAGTTTTGGCGCAGGACGGTCCGGCGGACGCCTCGCGCTCATAAGCGCGACAATTTTCGCCACGGCCTCAATAAGCTCCCGCCGCTCGCAGTCAGACAGGGGGGCGAGTATCTGCTCGAGCGTGGCCGCCAGTTCGCTTGGCCCGCTCTGCACGCGAAATAAATCAGCAATGGAGCAGCCCATCGCTTCCGCAAAGAGCTGCAAGCGCTCGAAACGCGGGGCGATAAAGCCTTTCTCCATACGAGACAGGGATTCCTGGGAGATGCCCACGCGCTCCGCCATACTCTCCTGGCTTATTCCCAACAGCCTGCGCCTTTCCGCGATGATCGCGCCGAATGACGCCATGACAATCTTTTGAGCTTTTTTTGCCATTATGTTCTCCATGCTGACTGCGCTGCATGAAAAACATAATCCCAAGAAACATTTCACATGCTTATGAGCCGATACGTATACTTGTTGGCGTGAACGGCATAAATTGTACCCCCCTGAGCACAGCTATGGCAATACGGCAATAGTCTCCCGGATTATTGCCGTTTTTTTTCAAAAGAGGGCTAAAGTTCCGGCAGAATTTGCCGGGGGAAGATCCCCCTTGCGGCACAATCTGCCAGAAAAACGACCCTCCCCACACAGTCATCACTCTGTAACCATGTAAAATAATTATTATGTTGCTTATGGAACGATTTTTGAATATTGCGTGCAACGTATATTGGCAAGCGTGATACGCATATCTGTAAAATACCTTCGAATGGAGGCCAATCATGAGTCTATCAGGAAGTATGTGGACGGGAGTCTCCGGGCTGCTCGTGCACGGAGAAAAAATGAACGTGGTCGGCCACAATATCGCCAACGTCAACACCATCGGCTACAAATCGCAGCGGATGGACTTTCAGGATCTCTTCTACAAGAACATCTTCGGCGCAGGCGGCCCCGAGCAGATGGGCATGGGCGCGCGCGTGGGCACCATCCTCACGGACTTTTCGCAGGGTTCGTTCGAGCAGACCGGCCTGTCCACCGACCTTGCCATCCAGGGCAAGGGCTGGTTCCAGGTGGCAGTGCCCTACCAGGACAACGTGTTCTACACCCGGGCGGGCGACTTCTCCTTCAACAAGGAAGGCGAGCTGAAAACCCCGCACGGCTATATCCTGCAAGGCTGGTCAATTCGGACTGACGCCGACAGGCCCATCATCGCCACAGGCAGCGCGCCCATGAGCGCAAATTCCTCTCCCATTCTCACCCAGGGCGTGCCCACGGACATCAAGCTGGACACCTGGACCGTGCTGCCCAGGGAGACGAGCAGAATATCCACTTACGTCAACCTGGCCGCAGGCGAAACCGACCATTCTATCTGGAAGGAAAATCCCTTTGCCGCGCTCTTCAACTCCTGGGACGGCCTGCTTGTTGACGACCTCAACAACATCATAGCGCGCGACGGCAGAGCCTACCTTGCGGAAGACGCCTTTGCCTACGCAAGCCCGATCAAGATTTACGACGACGCGGGCGTGGCCCATACCGTGACCATCTATTTCGACAAGGTGGACAAGGACTGGAGCGGCGCCCACACGGAAAACAATTACGATGGCGGCAAGCCCAGCCAGTCGGTGTGGGAATACATCGTCACCATCAACCCGGCCGAAGACATGCGCATGTTCTGGAATCCCGATTTGGGCAGGGAAATGAGCATCCAGACCACCAGGATGGCCGGCATCCTGATGACCGGCACCATGACCTACGGCAGCAACGGCGACCTTATAGACCTTTCCTCTTACACTCTGAAGGGCGGACAGGAAGCGGTAAAGAAGCTGTCCAGCGGCGACTACGAGCTGAATGACGCGCAGTATGTCGCGGTGTGGACAGACCCGAACGGTCTGCTCCCGTCAAAAACATTCCAAACGGGCGGCACGACGACCATCACAGCCGGCGAAATGCCCAACACCGCCTTTTATCCGATCGTTGAGACCCTGGGAACATGGGAGCCCGTAGCCATGCTCGACGAGGCGCACCGTTTGGTCCCGCAGCCGGCCATAGCGCCGCAGCCCGTAGGTACGGCCACTGTACCCGGCGGCACGCTCGTTTTGAGCAATCTGACTAACGCAACGGTACGCGACACGACGCCTGTGCCACTCCCATTGGGAGCGGGGCCAGAGGGCTGGAGGGTCGCGATGACAGACAGCGGCTCCCCGCCAGCGTATACCCTCAAACCGGGCTGTAGTGTCGTGATCGCTGGCTTCGGCACCTTTGATGAAAACAGCGACCCCATTGGCCCTAGTCATCCCGCATACCTTGCTCTGCAAAGCGGTTGGGACACCCCCGGCGTTTGTGATTTCTATATCACGCCTCTTTATGTCAATCCGGGCCATGAGATCGGCGTAATCAATCCCCTCCTATCCGGCAACACCTATAACGGGGACGGGCTCAATAATTACATTGTCGACCCGGATGATCTGCTCGCACTGTATGGCAGCGACGGCGACTTCGTCTGCAGTGTGAAGACGTTGCGTGTTGCACCTGCGGGGCCGCCTGACTATGAGGTCCGTATCCCCGGATCTGCCCCCTATACAGCGGGCGTGTTGATCGAAGACCCCGACCATCTCCGCCTTCTGCACGGCAGCGGCGACATATATTGCTACCAACTTGTGCCGGACCGTGATGTGGTCCGGGCGGGCTACCATATCCTGGACCAGCCCGGCGGCAGCGTCATTGCAATCGCGGGAGATGATATGCCAGACCTCTCCCTATACCCCTTTGCGGTTGCGGAGAAGCAAGGCAGCGATACGCAAAGCGTGCTGATGTCCTGGTACCCTGCGGATGTGTCCAACAGCGGACTGCCCCTCATGGTGGCCAACTTCACCTCCGTGGAACAGGCCCACACCGCGTACTCCCCCCTGGGCAAGGATCACCTGATCGAAATGGACTTCGGCATCACCATACCCCACCTCCAGGATCCGTGGAGGAGCAAGGAACCCCTTGGCGCATATCGCGCGGACGGCGGCCCCTTTGCCATGGACGGGGAGAGCACGGATCCGGAAGACTGGGCCTTTTACGGCTACCTGGCGGGCATAACAGGCGCGCCCATCATCGGCGCCGACCATTGCCGTGTGACCGGATCTGCCTCTTCCGCCACCATGCTCTCGCGGCAGAACGGCTACACCTACGGCAACCTCATGGACATCTATTTCGACCAGCACGGGGTCATGAACGGCATCTATTCCAACGGCGTGACCCTGCCGCTCTACCAGATAGCGCTCTATGACTTCGTGGCCCCGCAGCACCTGCGCATGGAAGGCGGCAACCTCGTCAGCCAGACCAGGGAGTCGGGCGAACACAGTTGGGGCGCTGTCGGAG
>Ga0082212_10006807_pt1 | contig 15256 bp, 12 predicted proteins | sample TergutNt197P3_FD_71548 | JGI IMG/M metagenome (GOLD analysis project Ga0082212, IMG submission 71548) | Neocapritermes taracua P3 segment gut microbial communities from Petit-Saut dam, French Guiana - Nt197 P3 | ecosystem: Host-associated > Arthropoda: Insects > Digestive system > Gut ...
ATTGTTGCTTTCCGCAGGCGAGGACGCCCGCGCTCCCGGGTCAAAATGGAATTAACCCAGCCTTACAGGGATGCCCTGCGCCGCCATGTATTCCTTGACCTGGCGAATGCTGAATTCGCCGAAATGAAATACGCTTGCGGCCAGAACGCCGTCGGCTTCGCCTTCGAGTATTCCCTCGGCAAAATGTTCCAGCGCGCCCACGCCGCCGCTCGCAACGACGGGAATATTAACCGCGCGCGCTACCGCGCGTGTAAGCGGAATGTCGTAACCGTCCTTTGCCCCGTCGCGATCCATGCTGGTTAGCAGTATCTCGCCCGCTCCGCGGCGGGCGGCTTCAACCGCCCACTCCACGACATCAATGTCGGCGTTAACGCGGCCGCCATTGATGTATACATTCCATTTGTCTCCCGCGCCCGGAACTTTTCCGGCGTCAATGGCACACACAATGGCTTTTGAACCGAAAGCCTCTGACGCTTCGTTTATAAGATCGGGGTTGCGCACGACGGCCGTGTTTATGCTTACCTTGTCGGCGCCCGCTTCTATCATGTCGTGAATGTCTTCAATATTCCTGAAGCCTCCGCCCACGGCGAACGGGATTAAAACATCACTGCCAGCGCGGGCCGCCATGTCAATGGTAGTTTGACGCCCCTCGAATGTGGCGTTAATGTCGAGAAAAACAACCTCATCGGCGCCGGCGGCGGCATAGGCGGCGGCAAGCTCCACAGGGTCGCCCGCGTCGCGGAGATTTATAAATTTAACGCCTTTGACCACACGGCCGTCCTTGACATCAAGGCATGGTATAACTCGCTTTATATTCATTTCTTGTTCCTTTTCCAGTCAACCTCCGAAAACCCCGAACCCTGCGTTACGCTCCCTCGACAAAATGCTCATTTACCTAATGTAAACTCCGCTTTTGTCTCGGTCGCAAGCCTTGATTTCGGGGTTTTCGGAGGTTGCCTCTATTTAAACTTGAAAGGTTCGACCTCTCGCTTGACAGGTTCTTCCGCAAATCGTTTTGCATTCCACAAAGGAAGTTGTTTTTCACAAAGTCGTGCCATTTCGGTTACTTTATATTTTGGGGTATTTGGAGGCTCGCTCTTTGGTTCCGGCAACGTTAAATTATATTTTTCCGGCAGTGTCATTATAATTCAACCTCCTTGATTATTTTCTCATAAAGCTCTGAATTTGCATATTTTAAACAAAGCTCATTAAACTCTGTTTTGGAAAATTTTATTTTATCTGTTTTAAGAAGCGAAATTAAATCATTATAATCTTTGTTGAATCTCTCAGGCAGAAAACGCTTGAGCGCATGTAATTTCAACAGAACTAAATGTTCCGTCGAAATGATTTTTACTTCTGCCACATCAACACCTCCATCTTCCGAATCATTGTATATTTTTTCGAAAGTGCTATCATCAACATACATAAGATCAATAGGCCAGGCACTGACATCCGCTCCGTATCTCGCAAAAACAGTATCGTTTTGAATTTCTCTATAGTGAAGTTTTAAAAATATATTATTCCATTTATTTTTATCGGATAATCTAACAAGTAAATCTATATCACCGGTCTGCCTGCTTATACCATAATAATTAATCGCATGACCTCCAATAAGCACAAAAGGCGTATCTTTATCTTCAACATATAAGCTTATCGATCTTAAAACTTCCATATATTTTCCGCATCCATTAGTCTTTCTAAAACATAGATAAGACAAATAAACTGCGTTTTCCTCTCAAACTTCTGGTATTTATAATTCCGGCAAACCGACCTTTCGCAATTGTTCCGCGGTGGGTATGCCGTTGCTATCCCATCCCCGCAGATGGTAGTAACGATCAAGCAGCCAATTAAGGTTTTCCACGGATATTTTCCTGCCTTTCGCCGGCCCGGTCGGAACCTCCTCTTCCACCATGCGCGGCGGCGGCCAATCCCAGGAGCGCCCGAAACCTGGCACATGCTTCACCCAGAACATGCGGGTAAGATTGTATACCTTCTCTGATATACCCATCATCTCTTCCCATGTATAGCCGCATCCGGTGACCGCGTTTAAAATATTCGGATAGTGTTCCAGCTCCAGACCAAGTTCCACCCACTGCAGGCGGCAGCAGCCCATAAGGTCGAAAAATGGGCGGATGTGCTGTAATTCAACAACCCTCTCCGCCTTGCCTTCCAGTACATCGACACCGACGGCGATATCATAGGCTATGACCCAGGCGCGGTTGTGGTGCGCGCCCACATCCGCAGTCATATATGCAAGCATCATCGCAGGCGCGTTGCGTCCCTCGTAGCCGGATTGCTCCAAACCCTTGGTATGAATGGCATAATGCCCGGAGTTTTGGCCTATCTTCGCGGCTGCCGACTTGACCCCTTCGGCGAGAATGTCGCCTATGCCCTGTCGGCGGGCAATTAGTTCGGCGAGGTAAATAACCGAATCCAGATCGCCGAACCTGAGTTCCCTGCCGCCCATCTGCTCTTTAGTCAGGACGCCTTTCTCTACGCACTCCAGGGTGAAAGCCGCGATAACGCCGCAGGACATGGTGTCCAAACCCAGGTCGTCCATTATATAGTTGGCGAATGCGACTTCTTCTATGGTAGTCAACTCGCAGTTGCCGCCTACGAGGGCGATGGTTTCGTATTCCGGCCCTTCGACCATTACTTCAAACTTCTCTTCCCTGCCCTCGCGTTTATACGTCCCCGCGGCGCTGGAGTATTTCCCGCAGGGCGTGGGACAGGCAAAGCAGCCCTTGTCCGTTCTGAGGATGCGCTCTTTCAGAGCCTCTCCGTTGATGCCTTTATACCCGGGGAAATAGGTGGTGCGGAAATTATGCGTGGGAAAAGCGCCGTTTTCGTTAACCCAGTTGGTAACACCCGCCGTACCCATCGGCGTCCACTCTTCAAAGCCCGGTTTGCTGAAGCAGCCGGCAAATGCTTTTTTACTGAATTCCAAAAGACCTTCGGGATCCGCTATTGGAACGTCCTGAGTGCCGCGTATGGCAAACGCTTTCAGCTTCTTGGAACCCATCACGGCGCCCGCGCCAACCCGCCCGGCCTGCCGCCCGAAATCGTGCTGTATGCACGCAATTTTAACCAGGTTCTCTCCCGCGGGTCCAATGACAGCGATCTGAAAATCTTCGCCCAACTCGTTTTTAAGGGTTTTCTCCGTTTCGAACGTGCCTTTGCCCCAGAGATAATCCGCCGGCCTGATATCGATTTTTTCGTCATCGATTATCACCAGGCTGGGGCCGGGCGCGATGCCTTCAAAAATCAGCGCGTCGTATCCAGCGTATTTCAACTCAGGCCCGAGGTGGCCGCCGATATTGGAGTCGCCATAGCCGCCGGTAGCAGGAGACTTTGTAACGAAAGAGGCTTTGCCTGTGGCGGGAGCGTAGACGCCGCTTAAAGGCCCGCCCGCAAAGAAGAGAATATTATCAGGCCCCAGCGGATCGGCGTTCGCGGGAACCTCATCGTAGACTATCTTCGCGCCCATGCCGCGTCCGCCCAGCCAGGCGCGGTAGAACGCCTCATCGCGTTTCTCTATGCGATAACTGCCGTCGCCGAGGTTGACGCGCAGTATCTTCCGATGTATCCCTTTCATCTTACGACAGCTTTCCTATCCTGGATATTTATAGAAGGGTGCCTGTTGTCTACAGCCAGGTCAATATGAGTGTTTCGCGAACCGCTCATATTGGCCAGCCGCAGACAGATTGCTTGAAACCTTATCTCCATTTATCAATCTGAACCGACGCAAGCGGGACCATGGAACCCATCATGTAATAGTTGTTGTTGGTTGCGCCGGTTACGACAACGTTAAACTGCCCGGGGCCTTGCCCCCATTCCTCCATCGGGCCTAACGCCGCGCCCGCGCCGCTTTTTGCTTTCGGCGCGGAAACGCTTGTTTTTGGAGCCATGTTCGGATCTAATTTTGCGAACTTTTCCCAATATAGCAAAGCCTGTTCATCTGGAGCCGTATCAGAATCAGGATCCGTCACCCATTCTATAAACTTTTCCACCGTTTCAAAACCGCTGTCGCGAACATAATTGGCAATAGGCGGGCTTAGAACCGCGACGGTTCCAAAGAGGCTATCCTGTTGTTTGTAGATATTCCTGATGATCTGCGGATAGTCCATAGTGGAACTCCAGGCAGAGGCTTTCCAGCTCTTCGAGGAAATAATGCCCCACCCAAGAAACAGGGAAATGACATTTTCATCTCTTTTGAACCCACGCCTTGTCGAAAATGGCTCCCATGGCGAAAGCTCTTCGTTTTCAGCGATGATAACGTTAACCAGGTTCGCGGAATTACCAACGGTGCCCATGTATGTGGTCCCGACTTTGCCGCAGTTTCCGCCGTTTATGGACAGAAGGCTCCAGGCTCTTCCGATGGTTGTGTTAGCATGTGCATAGGGTCCAACTGCGCCGATATCGTAATTCAGCCCGATTTCGTCGCGTATCCTGCCATTTATAACGGCGCCGTACATGAAACCGTTATCGGACACGTTCACGGCGGTTTGTCCGGTCGAGCCAATAGCGAGAATGACCGGAAAATATTCAGGTTTTGCGCCTGCCATAACGGCGGCGACGGCGGCGTGCCTGACTGTATATGTCCAGGTCTCGCCGGCGCCGGAACCTGGATTCATTCGGCCGAGAATTTCATCCGGGGCGTGGCTTGTCTGTGCCAGCATCGCGTCAACCCTCTCCCTGGTCGGCATAACCACAGGCAGGAAATCAGTATATCTCTTATCGAGGAACAGTTTGTGGAGATTTTCTTCCGTGTCGGTATAAGTAGCCGGGCCCACGTCCTGTTTCTTTTCGCTCATGTCCTTTTCAGCGGCGTTCAATGGCTCGGTCAACTTGGCGATTATTTCCGGCATAACCGGTTTTCCTGTAATCGGATTGTTTGCTTCGATAATCTGTTTTTTAATCTGTTCGTTTGTTTTGCCCCAGACCGGGCCGCGGAAATACTGAATCCGGAGACCGGGCATGCCGCCGTTGAAAGCGACTACCGTTTCCTGCTCATAAAAATCCGAAAGAATGAGCGGAATTGATGGGATTTTGAAATTTGATTCGATTTCAATGCTGAGGCGTACCGCCCCAGGCGCGCAGAGGCTTCAATGGCCAAGTCCTATTATGACAGCGTCGGCCTTCTCCTTAATTTCAGCTCTCAGCGCCGAAGAAATGTTTGCCATGCCGGCATCTCTACTGTTTACGATGGTTGTTTTTGGATAATTTATCGCGAACCATTCCGTCATGACTTCCAAAAAACGGTCGGTTCCAATAAATCCAGTGTTCACCATGTAAATGGTTTTGCCGTCCAGAGTGTCCAAACGCTTCGCCATTGCTTTCATCTGAATCGGCGGAGGCGTACCCATTGGATTGTATACGGTAATTTTACCCGCGCCCTGCGCGTATCCTTGCATACCCGCGATACCGCATATAATACCGATGCACAAAAGTATGACTCCTGCCATGCGCAATTTCATGTGCAATCCTCCATTGTAAAAGACAAGTTCGAATATCAGTTGTTTGTTTGTGCGGCGACTACGTCGTCTACCCCGTAAATATGCCTCAGTTTCGGTTTTTCAATCTTGCCGGTCGCGTTGCGCGGCACGGGAGCGAATATTATTTTGCGCGGGCGCTTATAGCGCGGCAGTTCGCGGCAAAATTTGTTGATATCCTCTTCATCAGCCGCAACGCCCGGCTTCATCTCTATAATAGCGCACGCTATCTCGCCCAGCCTGTCATCCCGAACGCCTATAATCGCGACGTCCTTTATGCCCGGATGCGCAGACAGGAAATTTTCTATCTGCACCGGATAGATGTTCTCGCCGCCAGTGATGATAACATCTTTCTTACGGTCTACGAGGAATATGAAACCATCCTCATCGCGGCGAGCCATGTCGCCTGTGTGCAGCCAGCCTTCCCTGATCGCTTCGGCAGTAGCCTGCGGGTCGTTGTAATAACACAGCATATTGCCGGGGCCTTTTACGCACAGTTCGCCGACTTCGCCTTCTTTTACAATTTCGCCGTTTTCACCGACGATCTTGCACTCCCAGCCATATCCCGGTACGCCTATCGCGCCGACCTTGTGTACGTTTTCGACGCCGAGATGTACGCAGCCCGGGCCGATAGATTCAGACAGCCCGTAGTTTGTATCGTATTGATGGTGTGGGAACAGCTCAAGCCACCGGCGCACAAGGCTCTGCGGCACGGGCTGCGCGCCTATGTGCATCAGCCGCCATTGACTCAACTCATAATCGGCAAGAGAAACATCACCCTGCTCTATCGCGACAAGGATATCCTGCGCCCACGGCACGAGCAGCCAGACTATTGTGCATTTTTCGCGCGCCGCGGTTTCAAGTATGTACCTCGGCTCCGTGCCTTTCAGCAATACGGAGCGTCCGCCGACGAGGAAACTCCCAAACCAGTGCATTTTCGCGCCAGTGTGGTACAGCGGCGGTATGCATAGAAATACGTCGTCCCTGGTCTGTCCGTGGTGCGCCTGCTCCACGCGGCAGGAGTGCATCAGGCTTTCGTGGTTATGCAGTATTGCCTTTGGAAATCCCGTTGTGCCGGACGAAAAATATATCGCTGCGAGGTCGCTGTCCGAAAGCGGAATATCAGGCGGGGTGGAAGAACAATCCGCTGTAAGTTCCGCGTAACTCTCCGCAAATGTGGGACATGTCTCAGATCCGCAGAAGATTAGCGCGAGTTGCGGCGGCAAACCGTCGGCGATCTCCTCGATGCGTCCAATAAATTCCGGGCCGAAAATCAGAACGTCAACCTCGGCAAGCCCAAGGCAGTATTTAATTTCTTCCGCGCTGTAACGAAAATTCAGCGGCACGGCAATCGCTCCGGCTTTCAGCGCTCCGAAATACACAGGCAGCCACTCAAGGCAGTTCATCATCAACACGGCCACTTTGTCCTCGCGGCGCACGCCTCTGGAAATCAGCAGGTTCGCGAAACGGTTTGCTTTCTCGTCAAAGACGCTCCATGTAATTTCACGCCTGTAAGACTGCGCGTGTTCAGGCTCGATAAGTTCGTATTCGCGCCAGGTTACGCGCCGCGTCTCTCGCCGTTCCGGATTGACCTCGATAAGCGCGATATCGGAACCGTATTTCGCCGCGTTTTGCGACAGGATTTCCGTGATTGGCATAATAATTTATTTCCTCCGGGCTGTTTCTAAAAACCAATTATTTTACTTTAGACTTTTACGTAATGGTAGCGCTTTCAGTCTGTAAAAACACATGGTGGCACACGACGTAAAAGTTCCAGCCATGGGAGCGCCGGCGTCCTCGCCGGTCGTGTAATAAATAAAATGTGGCGCAATAAATCGCGCCACTGCATTTGAAGCGCGCCATTGGCGCGCGTTTATTATTTACACGACCGGCGAGGACGCCGGCGCTCCCATGGCTCCCATGTCCGGAACTTTTATGTCGCGCACCCAACACATGGTGGCGCATTGACGTACCGTACAAGCGTACGTTATATTGACCAACGTTACTCAAGACGTCTCAATTACCAGCACAGGGTAGTGTATAAAGTTAATGAAGACGCAAAAGAAGTGCATATATTTTCCGCATGGACTCATTACGAAAATTAAATCCTCGTTTTTTATCTAAGAAATTCCCCGGACAATCGTTATACAGTCAGGAGCATGGGAAACCGATGGAGGCAGAATTAGCATGAAGGATACAGACTGGGTCGCGTCGGCTTTGGAAGAACATGAACGCCCGCTGACACGCTATGCGGCCCATATCCTCGGAGATGTGGAACAGGCGCGGGAAGTCGTCCAGGACACGTTTCTGAAGCTCTGCGGGCAGAACCGCTCCCGGCTCCGCGACCATCTGGCGCAATGGCTTTACTCGGTATGCAGAAACCGCGCGCTGGACGTACTCAGAAAGGAGAAACGCATGACTGGACTAAGCGAAGCTCAACTCAATATGCCGGCCGGCGTGCCGGGGATTTTGTCCATAATGGAGCGTGACGAGCAGGTTTCAGATGTAATGAGCATACTGCGCGCGCTCCCCGCGAACCAGCAGGAGGTGATCCGCCTGAAATTCCAGGGGGATCTCAGTTATCAGCAAATCAGCGAAATCACAAAACTCTCGGTAAGCAATGTCGGATTTCTTATTCACACGGGACTTAAAACCATCCGGGAAAAATCACAATCCGGTCAGACGCAAAGGAGGGCGAAATGAATCAGAAAAATAAAAACATTATAGACGCCAATGATCCCAAATGGACCGCCTACGCTCTGAATGAAATCACGGATGAGCGTGAACGCATGGAGATGGAAGCAATCATCCGTCAGTCGCCTGAAATCGCCGCCATGGTGGAAGAAATCCGCGAAACGGCGGGGTTGCTGAAAGAAGAACTTGCCGCGGAACCGGCTGAACAACTGACGCCCGCGCAAAGGAAACGCATTGAAGAAAAAACCGCGAAAAATTCTTCTCGCGGATTTCTGTCCGGACTGTTTGGATGGAAACCGGCGTGGGGTTACGCCTTAGCCGCCGCCGCGGTGATTGTAGTAGCTTTGATAGCCGTCCGTCCGTTCAGGCAGACAGACATTTCGCCGTCGGAACCGATATTGATAGCCGAAGTTTCCGAAAACTCATTACGGACGCAGACTGTCGAAGCAATACGTTCCGCCGAGCCGGAACCGGCGTCAGTTCCTTTAGTCCAGACGCCGATATCGTCAAGCGACGCAGTTGCCTCTGAGAAAAAACAAGACCTGCCACCGTTATCAACCGCGACAGAGGTTAAGCGGGCAATAGCGAACGATTCAACGCCATTTGCCGCTCCAGCGAAAATTCTCGAAGAAATACCGTCTCAGCAATTTGTTGCTCCTTCGGTAATTCCCAGGGAAATCCCGCCGCCGCAAATGGACGAGCCGGATCTGTTTGCCACAAACATACCAGTAAATACCGGAATTTCGACGGCGGTTCGTGGAGCGGACGCGGGCGTTAGCCTTCCGCCATCCATAGCCTCTGAACTGCCGCCATTGCCTAACACAAATGCGCCGCCGCCATTGAAGGTAATGGCGAAGCAGGCGCCACGCATAGCCGCCGATAGCGGTGTCGGCATTGCCACACTCTCCGCAGCCGCACCGTCGGCGAATTACTTCATATTGCAAAGCGAGCCTGTCCGGTCCCCCGCCGATAGGGAAACGAGTCAAGCGCCAAATTGGCGCACGGGCGGCCCCTTCAACACGGAAACTTATGATTCAATCAGCGACAATCCATTCCTGGATGTCACGCAGAATCCGCTGTCAACATTCTCGATTGATGTTGATACGGCTTCATATTCGAATATGCGGCGATTTCTGAACAACAGCAGTCTGCCGCCAAAGGACTCTATTCGCATTGAAGAACTGGTTAATTATTTTGACTACGATTACAGCGCGCCAAAGGATGGCAAACCATTCGCCGTGAATGCGGAAATGACTGAAGCGCCATGGAATCCCCAACACAGACTCCTGCGCATCGGCATTAAAGGGCGGGAAATCGCCGAAGGGAAACGCCCTGACAGCAACCTGGTGTTTCTTATAGACGTTTCCGGTTCCATGTCCTCCGCAAACAGACTGCCGCTGGTCAAAGAATCCATGAAGATGCTCGTGGACAAGCTGACGAAATCCGACCGCGTAGCCATTGTTATCTATGCCGCCGATACCCGGTTATTGCTTCCTTCGACGAGAGGCGACCAGAAGGCAACGCTCCGCAACGCCATTGACGGCCTCAGAGCGGGAGGAAGCACAAACGGCGCTTCCGGCATTCAACTGGCGTATCAGACCGCGCAGGAAAATTTCATAAAGGGAGGCGTCAACCGCGTCATATTGGCCACGGACGGCGACTTCAACGTTGGCGTTACAAACCGTGGCGATTTGACGCGCCTTATCGAGGAAAAAGCCAGGAGCGGAATTTTCCTGAGCGCGCTCGGATTCGGCATGGATAACTACAAGGACGCGACTCTTGAATTGCTGGCGGACAAGGGGCGCGGCAACTATGCCTATATCGACAACGAAAACGAGGCGAGAAAAGTCCTCGTGGAACAGATGAATTCCACGCTTGTAGCCATCGCCGCCGACGTAAAGATACAGGTGGAGTTCAATCCGGCGCGCGTCGCTTCCTATCGTCTGCTGGGTTATGAAAACCGCGTCATGGCGAAAGAAGACTTCAATGACGATACAAAAATGGCGGGCGTTATAGGCGCAGGCCATACGGTTACGGCGTTCTATGAACTGGAACTCGCGGGAGAGGCCGAAACAAAATCCGAAGCGAAACCGGGCGTCGATCCTCTGAGATATCAAAATCCGCCGCAGGCTTCCTCAGCCGCCAACAGCCTGGAACTTGCCACTGTAAAAATACGCAGCAAGAAACCGGAAAAAGAGGAAAGCGAGCTGACGGAATACGTGGTAAACGATATCGCCGGCCGGTTTTCCGCGGCTTCCGGCGATTTCAAATTCGCTGCATCCGTTGCAGCTTTCGGCATGATGCTGAGGGATTCACCGTACAAGGGCGACGCGAATTTTGAACGAGTCCTTGAGTGGGCAAGAGCTGGCGTCGGCAAAGACAACAACGGCTACCGCGAGGAATTCATCCGCCTGATACACCGCGCGGCGTCGCTTCCTCCCCGCCGGTAATTCTTTTCTGCGATCCTTGCGTTCTTTGCGGTTGATTTTTTAATCGTAAAGAACGCAAGGATCGCATTAGCCATCAATGAAATATTGACGAAATGGGCGTATTCAATTTATTATAAGAAATTCAGGTTTTGGCTTTACCGCGCCGACATGGATATAGCTGCCGGTTGACGTTGTAAACACCACTGATAGGGCGCCTAGCTCAGTTGGCAGAGCACTGCGATCACACCGCAGGGGTCACAGGTTCAAGTCCTGTGGCGCCCACCACAACCCCTTCCAAAGCAGTCCAATAAAGTCTAATAACATCAATAAATACGCGGTTATTGTCTATTTTTATGTCCAATGCCGTCCATTGTGATATACTGAAATCTACCCCTTTTTTGGGGTATATTCAGGGGTGTTTGAGACGCGTAAAAATTTGATACCCCTGATATGCTAACGGCGACCGCATAAATAGCGGATTTTATGATAAATAATTGGCCATCCGCGCCATTGACAAATTCAATTCCCGAAAGGAATTGAACCGGATACCCATAGGAGAATGGTTATGAAACTGACCGATGTAAACATCAAAAAGACCAAACCAGGCGAAAAAACGAGAAAGCTTTTTGACGGCGGCGGTCTGTATTTACAGATTGAACCAACCGGCGGAAAGCTCTGGCGCTATAAATATCGTTTCGACGGGAAAGAAAAACTGTTGGCGTTTGGGAAATATCCCGATGTGACATTACATGAAGTACGTAGGAGACATCAGGAAGCGCGGGAACAATTAACACAAGGTATTGATCCGGGAGCGGTGAAAAAAGCTCAAAAGGCTGCCGGAGCGGAACGCACGGCGAATAGTTTTGAAGTTGTCGCACGGGAGTGGTTTGAAGTTTGGAAAGTTGACAAAGCCGAAACTCATTACAAAAAGGTTATCGGAAGATTGGAAAAAGACGCATTTCCTTATATCGGCGGCAGGCCCGTTAATGAAATATCCGCTCCTGAAGTCCTGGCTGTGTGTCGTCGTATTGAAAACCGGGGCGTTTGCGAAACAGCGCGCCGTGTAAAAGAAAACATATCGCAGGTTATGCGCTACGCCATTGCTACAGGCCGAGCAGACCGCGATCCTTGCCCAGATCTGCGTGGGGTGTTAAAAGCGGCTACGGTGAAACATATGCCTACGCTGACAGATCCCGATGATGTAGCTGAACTGTTGAGGGCGATTGACGGTTATAAGGGTGGCGAGATAGTTCGGGCGGCCTTGCGTTTTGCGCCTTTGGTTTTCGTTCGTCCTGGAGAACTACGGGCTGCGAAATGGGCGGACATTGATTTTGACAGGGCGGAATGGCGATTTGTTACCAGTAAAACCAAAACAGAACATCTTGTTCCACTGGCGCGACAGTCGGTTGAGATTCTTAAAGACCTGCAACCACTTACCGGCGGCGGGGAATTTGTATTTCCAAATGTTCGCCCAGGACGCCCTATAAGCGATGCAACGCTTACCCGCGCCCTGCAAACAATGGGGTATGACACCGCCAATGATATTTGCCCGCACGGATTCCGCGCAATGGCGCGGACTCTGTTAGCAGAACGTTTACGTTTCCCGGAAAACGTGATAGAACACCAACTGGCGCATAAAGTACCTGACGCGCTTGGTATGGCGTATAATCGCACGAAGTTTATTGATGATCGGCGGCGCATGATGTCGGCATGGGCGGATTACTTGGACGGATTGAAGGCTGGAGCCGCAATAATGCGATTTCCAGCGGCGAGTTGATGAAAACATTTTAAATAAAGGCGGCATGACATGGATGATAAAACAACAGAAACCATCAATACTGAATCCTCGCAAAATGCTTTTTATAAATTAAAAGAATGGCACACCGTTGAAGCGGCGGCTTCGTATATGGCATTAGGCCGGATAGTCAAAGGCGAAGAATGGCGCGAAAACGAGAACATTCAGGCCGCATACCGAGAGTTGTACGACGAAGCGTGTAAAGTTGAAGAGGCTTTACACGCTCCAATAATTTTAGGGGACATGCTCGAATGGATAAAGAACAACCCTTATATAGAAGAGGAAATGGATAAATATCCTGATGTCTCGCCCCATAGGATACTGGATGCGTTGACGCGGATTTACGATCTGGATACAGATTCATATAAAACGTTTAATGAAATATGTGCCGGATTTTATACTGAATACGGAGCATGGACAGTCTGTAATCCAACGATGACGGATTTAGAAAGCTATGCCGGCTATAAGTATCCTGAAAAAGAGGAAAAAGCAAAAACCGCACATGAAATATATATGATCATTAAAAACGCGGTGATAGCCGAAGTTGATAAGTTTGGACTTTTGCCGCGTTTCACTCCAGATGAAGAAACGGAGTCGGACTATTTCTATTTTTATCCAGTATCATTTAATAAACCAGATTCCCCAAAGGGACGCCTTGAAGTCAAAGTAGAAGGAATAAAGGCTTGGTTGAAAAACAACGACATTTATGACAAATACTACAATCAGACGGATTCCGCGAAACCAAAAGCGGACCCCGAAGTAAATCCCATGCCGGAAACAGCGGCATCGTCCGTCGCAAATAATCCCACAAGTGTTATAAATAACGTGGCTGATTTAGGCAAAATTCCTGTATCGCCCAAAATGGCGGCCGCTATTAAGGTATTACAAGCATTACATAGCGAGGATAAAAATTTTCGTAAGAAAGAAGCGACAAAAAACAGGATTAGAAAATGGCTTGAAGCGCGTTACAAGGAGCTTGGCTTGGTAAAATCAGACGGAACAATGAGCGTGAAAGCAATAACCGAAGTTGTAGATGTAGTGAATTGGAACACTACCGGCGGCGCTACGAAGCAGGATTGAACGAGAAAATAATCTAATTTCTTAAAAAACGTCTTCCCCATCAATATCCGCATGAATACAGGCTGGAATCAGAACCTGTATACCCCTTTCAAAACCTAACCTGTATACCCCCTCTATCTATTCTTTTCACAAAAAATGTCGAAACCTTATGGCGCGTTCGATGGAATTGTCCATTTGAACGCGAACAAAAACTTTACGGGAAGGTTGAGCATATGAAAGAAAAGAACTGTTTTTGGCGGATGAAAGATTTAAGAACCACTTTGGGACTCTGCAAATCAACCATTTACCTGAAAATCAAACAAGGGCTTTTACCGCCGCCTGTTCAAATCGGCGAACGCGCCGTTGCCTGGCCGTCGCGTGAAATTGAAATGATTATCGCGGCGCAGATTTCAGGGAAATCGGAAGGCGTCATCAAGGCTTTGGTTTGTCAGCTTATATCCGACAGGAACGCAATATAATGAATCAACAAAACTTTCTTTTACAGGCCGCGCTTTCATACGCCGCATCAGGAAAGCCGGTTTTTCCCTGCCGCGTCAAAGATAAAGCGCCGCTTATACCGGGCGGATTTAAGGCCGCTTCAAAAGACACGGAACAGCTTCGCTTATGGTGGAATAAGTGGCCGGACGCGCTTATTGGTATGCCAACAGGCGAAGCGACCGGAATCTTTGTCGTTGACGTGGACGTTGACCCGTCGCGTGGTATTGACGGCGAAAGAAGTCTTTCCAATCTGGCAGCGCAATATGGCGAATTGCCGGATACAAAAAACATCCGCACTCGTCGCGGCGGGCGACATCTGTATTTTTCAATGGAGCCGGGAATAGGTAACTCCACAGGCAAAATAGGTTTCGGTCTGGATATTCGCGGCGAAGGCGGCTACATAATCGTTCCCCCTTCGCCTGGTTATACGGTAATTTGTAATAAAGCTCCCGCCAAGGCTCCTGAATGGCTTATTAAACTTCTGGTAAAGCCAAAGCTAGAAACAAAACAACCATCAGTGTTGCCGCCTGTAAACATGGACGGTACGCCATACGGGAAAGCGGCGTTTGCCGGTCTTATCGAAAAAATGCGCGGCGCAGTGGATGGAAACTGGAATGACACATTAAATACTGTGGCATTTCGTTTCGGCCAGCTTGTAGCTGGCGGCGAACTTCCAGAAACCGCCGGAGAGCAGTTAAAACAGGCGGCGTGGGAAACCGGCACGGCGAAACCCGGCGATGAAATAAAACTGCAAAAAACTTTCCGTTCAGGCTTTGAATCAGGGTTGAGAAATCCGGACAGCGCACAACGATTCATGAACGGCAAACCGCCTGGATTAGAAGCGACTGTCAACACCGTCAAGGCATCGGATTTCATTATCAAAGCCGTTGATTGGCTTTGGCCTGGCTTTCTGGCAACAGGAAAACTTCACATTCTTTGCGGGCGGCCGGGAAGCGGGAAAACCACGGCAGCGTTAAAACTGTCGGCAACCATAACAACAGGTGAGGAATGGCCGGATGGTTTCAAGTCCGAACCGGGCAATGTCGTCGTTTGGAGCGGCGAGGACGATCCCGCCGACACGCTTATCCCGCGTTTAATCCTGTCAGGCGCGGAAATAGACCGAATTTATTTTGTGCGCGGCACAACGGATACCGACGGCCGCCGTGAGTTTGACCCTTCTACCGACATAGAGCCTCTGCGTCATGAAATCAGGCGAATCGGCGATGTCAGGTTATTAATCATAGACCCGCTTGTTTCCATCATCAGAGGCGACGATCACAAAAACGGCA
>Ga0082212_10006808_pt1 | contig 15255 bp, 11 predicted proteins | sample TergutNt197P3_FD_71548 | JGI IMG/M metagenome (GOLD analysis project Ga0082212, IMG submission 71548) | Neocapritermes taracua P3 segment gut microbial communities from Petit-Saut dam, French Guiana - Nt197 P3 | ecosystem: Host-associated > Arthropoda: Insects > Digestive system > Gut ...
CACTGACGGCAAAGGCGATTTTACCGCAAAGGAATACGCCTCCATACACCGCGCCGCCCCGGAATTCTCCGAGCAAAAACCTGCCACCGAAGTTTTTGAAACCGGAATCAAGGTCATAGACCTGGTAGCGCCTTACGCCAAGGGCGGCAAGATTGGACTCTTTGGCGGCGCGGGCGTTGGCAAGACCGTAGTCATAATGGAACTAATCAGGAATATCGCTACTGAACATTCTGGCTATTCGGTTTTTTCCGGTGTAGGCGAACGTTCCCGCGAGGGCGCAGATCTCTGGAAGGAAATGACAGAATCGGGCGTTATCAGCAAGACTGCTCTTGTTTTCGGCCAGATGAATGAGCCGCCCGGCGCGCGTATGCGTGTAGCCCTGACAGGGCTTACCATGGCAGAGCATTTCAGGGACAAGGGCGGCCAGGACGTTCTTCTTTTTATTGACAATATTTTCCGTTTTATTCAGGCGGGCGCGGAAGTGTCCGCCCTGCTTGGACGTATTCCAAGTGCCGTAGGTTACCAGCCTACACTGGCAAATGAAATGGGCAGCCTACAGGAGCGTATAGCCAGTACATCGCGCGGCTCCATAACGAGTATACAGGCAGTCTATGTTCCGGCTGACGACCTGACCGATCCCGCGCCTGCCACCACCTTCGCGCATCTTGATGCCACCACAACACTTTCGCGTAAAATCGTTGAGCTTGGAATTTATCCTTCTGTTGATCCTCTGGCATCAAGCTCGCGCATACTCGATCCGGCTGTGGTCGGCGAAGACCATTACCGCACGGCGCGCGATGTCCAGCAGATACTCCAGCGTTACAAGGAACTACAGGACATAATCGCCATACTTGGCATGGACGAACTCTCGCAAGAAGACAAACTTGCTGTTTCGCGCGCCAGAAAAGTGCAGCGCTTTTTTAGCCAGCCCTTCTTTGTGGCGGAACGTTATACCGGCGTTCCCGGCCGTTATGTGCCAGTTAAGGAAACAATACGCGGCTTCAGGATGATTGTGGATGGCGAATGTGATTCAATCAATGAGCAGGCGTTTTTTATGGCCGGCAGCATTGACGACGTACTTGGAAAGAATGAACACTAAGGGCGCAAGGAGAATGAATTGACTTTTCCTTTTGAGCTTCATACTCCATACCATCTCTTTTATAAGGGCGCGGCAGAGCTTGTTAGCCTTACCATTGCTGACGGTGAAATTGCCATTATGGCAGGACATTCAGCCGTTACAGCGCCTGTAAAAACAGGTATTCTTAAAATCAAGGACGGAAAAGGCAGCTGGAAAACCGCTTTTATTTCAGACGGAATTCTTGAAGTCAAGGAACACAATACCGTGGTATTGTCGGAAGCCGCCGAATGGAGCAATGAAATTGACAGAGACAGGGCTCTTAAGGCAAAAGCCGCGGCAGAGGAACTTCTAAAGGAAGGTTCATTCAGATTTGAAATTGATAAGGCCGCTTCTTCATTAAGACGCGCAGAGGTCAGGTTAAAAGTCTGGGAACTCGAACATAACAAGCCATAATACTTTTATGGTATGGGCTGCAGATTCAAACCCAATAATTGCTCGACCGCATAAGCTGCTTTGAGTAATATGCCCTCGTCAAAACGTCTTGCAATCCAGTATGAGCCTATGGGTAGATTGTCTTTTTTCCGCCCTATGGGAATTGATATGCTCGGGAACCCGGTAAACGGCGCAATGCGGGGAAAACCTTCGCATAAAATAATGTCAATGTTGTTATCGTCAAATATTTTGTCAAAGGCTGCAATTGTTTTTTCTCTTTCGGCAAGAAGCTGGAGATATTCGGTTTCAGTCATTGTGCCTGATGTATTGTTCTGGCAATCAAGCAGCAAACTCTGTCCGTATTTTAATGCAACTGCTGCGTGCTCCTGATTAAATTTGATAATGCCGTCCAGGGTTTTTACTGATGAATTCCCGCTTAGTGTTGAAAGATAATAATTCATGCAGGCTTTGAACTCGTAGCGCATAATTTTTATGCTCGAAGGAGAATAATCCAGGTTTACATTGTCTTTGATTACAGCGCCCGCATTGGAAAGAACTTTGCAGATATTATCAAAAGCATTTCTTCCTTCTTCGTTTAATTTGGATTCATCGGTTTCATGGAACCTGTCAATACCTATACTCAATCCCTTTAAGCCATTAGGATCAAGACATTGCAGATAATCTTTTACTTTTGCAGAATCGCGCGTATGCGTGGCAGGATCATCCGGGTCATGTCCCGCGATTGCGCCTAACAATATTGCCGCATCCCTTACTGTCCTAGTCATTGGCCCTGCTGTATCAAGCGTGCTTGCTATGGGTATAATGCCGCTTCTTCCAACCAGACCCATGGTAGGCTTTATTCCCACTATGCCGTTATACGCTGCGGGCGAAACAATTGAACCAGATGTCTCGGTTCCTATTGAAACCGTGCAAAGCCCGGCCGCTGTTGCCACGCCCGATCCTGAACTTGAACCGCTTGGGGTTTCATCCCTTTTATGCGGATTTATAACCTGCCCGCCCCTTGAACTATAACCGGAAGGCATATTTTCTCTGGTCATAAAATTGGCAAACTCTGTCATATTTGCCTTGCCCAAAATAATCGCGCCTGCTTGCCTTAGATTTTTTACTATATGCGCGTCATAAGGCGCGTAATTATCTGCCAGCGCAACTGAACCCACGCTTGTGTGCAGCCTGTCTTTTGTGTTGATGTTGTCTTTAACCAGAACAGGTATCCCAAAAAGCGCACGCGGCTCCTCACCTTTATTAAGCCTTTCATCAAATTCATCTGCAATAAAAAGCACATCGGGATTTATTTCCAAAACTGAATTTAACCCGTCATTGCATTTGTCAATTTCCGCAATCCTTGACAAATAAGTTATTATAAGGCTTCTTACAGTTAGTTTCTTTTCTTTATACAAGCGATGGATTTCTTCGATTGTTGAATAGTAGATTTCGTTCATCATATTTCTCCTTTGATTTTTAGCGGCTAACCTCTTACTCCACCAATTTTCTGCATTCAATATAAAAACGTTTCTCTATGGCTTCTCCCATGGAAAAACTCTTGCGGGGGAGCGGGCCGTTATTCGCTATGGTTTTGAAAAAACCGTTTTTGTTAATGGGGGGGAGCAGTATACCGGTTGCTTTTTGGCCTTTTTCGTTAGCCAGGCGGTAAACTTCTTCCTTGCCGTGTATATAATCCATGGAAATAATTCCCCTGCCATGCTCAATAAATTTTTCGAGCATTGGCTCAATGTAAACAGCGGCAATGTCAGCAGATTTTGAAATTACGCGGAAAACATTGGCGGACGCAGCTGCGGGTACTGCGGCGGTCTCAGTTGCAGCCACAGGCTCCAGCGAAAAATGCGGTGAGCCTCCAAGCACTTCCAGCACCTTGCTGCTTTCCGCACCAAAGATGATCCTGTGTATGGGCTCAAAACGTATGCCCGGATCGTGGATGTTTTCAAGTTCCACCATGGCATAACGGCAGGCTGCGTTTTCGGGTACTGGTCCGGCATGGGCTGCCTTGTACTCCTCCCACACCGCTTTTGCAGCGGCAAGTGAATGGTTGCCGTCCCCAACAGCGTAAAGGAAAGGCACCTCATCTTTTACAGCGTAACGGTCTTCTGCTTTCTGCGCCAGGTTTTCAAGGCCGCTAGCAAGCAGAGCAAGACATTTTTCTGAATCAATGGCCCAGCCCGTAACGCTGCCTGAGTTCATCATCAGGGTGCTGTCATAAATAGGAAGGGATTTTTTCACTTCGCTTCCAATGCCCGTAATAATCGCGTCATCTTCATCATCAATTAATAGAAGAACATGGGAAGTCTCGATGGGAGCGCCCCGTCTTATTTCCATTCTTGGCGGCAGACGTTCGGGGACCGTGCCTTCTGTAGCGCGTATCAAGGGGCGAGTCCCCGGAACCCAGTTGTATTTTTCAAGGTCAATGGCAAAAACCAGGCCCCGCCTTTTTTGGTGATAAGGAGTGCTTCGCTCAAGGTATATTCCAGTTCGCCGGCTGGGCGCGAAAGTCCCATTTTCGAGGTATGTTTTCATGGTGTTATGTATGGCGTTTGTACGCCTGGCACTGGATTCGTCGTTGGCTTCTAAATAAACTTCCGGAAAAATCAGGTCCAGGGTTGTTGGGATGTTTTGCGTTTCATCCCTCACTTTTGCCCAGTAGGATTCGTCCTGTGTAAATTGATCGCAGGCTATTACCGCCCACTTTTCAAGCACAATTCCGGGCGCGGGAAGGAGTATTTCCGGTATTTTAAGGCCCAGCGCCGCTAGCCGTTTGTCTATGCTGCTCATAATTCTTCCCGCTTATTATAAATTATTTTCCTGACAAATTCCATTCTATGGTGTAAAATGAATTATGCAGCTCCAGCGTCCTGTTTTTGTTCAGGAACAACGCCTAAAAATGAACGCACAGCTCCTCCAGTCACTTAAACTGATGGAACTGCCCGTGATGGAGCTAAGGGAAAAAGTCGAGGAAGAGGTTGAAAGAAACCCCGCACTGGAACTGCTGGCTGACCGCTCGCAGATTTCGCTTGATGCGGTTACAAGGTCACGCAAGGAAGAATACGAATATTTTGAAGTAACTTCCGATTCCGGTTTTGTAAGCAAGGGAGGGGATGCAGCTGCCGAAGAGCGGCGCCAGTTTATAGAAGGAGCGCTTTCAAGGCCCGAAACCCTCCAGGAGCATTTGCTCTGGCAGCTTAGGCTTGAACCCATAGATGAAGAAACCCGGCGCCTCGCGGAACTGCTGATTCAGAATCTTGATGATGATGGATTCCACAAGGAACCTGTCGCTCTCCTACTTAAAAATGAAAATGCTGCTCATATTGAAAAGGCAATGAAAGTGGTGCAGGCACTTGATCCAGCTGGAACCTGTACCGCTGATTACAAAGAATCACTTCGCGTCCAGATCGGCCTTCTTCCTGATGCTCCCCACGGTATGCTCGAAGCCCTTGATTGCCTCGAACTGCTTGAGCGCGATAAAATTACACTTGTCGCAAAAAAACTGGATTGCAGCGAAGAAGATGCTCTTGAAATTTTTGAAATGATTAAGGAACTCGCGCCGTTTCCGGGACGTTCCTTTGCATCTGATGAAGTGCGTTTTGTGGTTCCCGATATTCAGGTTGTCAAGCAGGAAGAGGAACTGTCTATCATTCTGAATGATGTGGAAATTCCTGTGCTTGGAATTAACCCCTTTTTTATGAAAATGACCTCCAAAAAAGAGAAAAAACCTGTAAGGGATTTTGCGCGCGAAAACGTAAGGGAAGCCAGGTGGTTTATGGACGCGATAAACCAGCGCAACCACACCCTGCTTAGGGTTTGCAGGGCCATATTGGTATTCCAGCGTTCATTTTTCACCAACGGCCCCAAACATCTTGCGCCCCTCACCTTAAAGGACATAGCCGGCGAGCTTGGTGTCCATGAGACCACGGTTTCCCGTACCGCCAACGGCAAATACATACAGACCGAATGGGGCATTTTTGAGCTTCGCCATTTCTTTACCAATTCCATAAGCGGAACAGGTTCAGGCGGCTCGGTTCATTCCAAGGGAGGAGTAAAGGAAATTATACGCGAGTTGATTACAACGGAAGACCGCAATTTTACGGATCATGAAATTGCTGAATTTCTGGCGAAAAAGGGCATAAATCTTGCCAGGCGCACCGTAGCCAAGTACCGGAATGAACTGGACCTGGGTTCTTCGTATCAAAGATGATTTTAGGTGAATTTTTTTTTATTATGTGGTATTATAGATATATTAAGGAGGAAGGAAAATGAATACTGAGATCAAAGCGGTACATTTTACACTAAAGGAAGAGACCCGGGAGTATCTGGATAAAAAGATAGCCCGGATCCACAATGCAGAAAACATGATCGTTGATCTCCTGTTTACCCTGACCAAGGAGAAGGAATTCTCCGCAGAGGCTTTGGTAAATTTCCGCTGGGGTGTTTCGGTTCATCAGAAGGAGCACGATTTTGATTTACACCCGGCAATAGATAAACTCATGGACAAGCTGGATGCCAAAATAATCAAAGAAAAAGAGAAAGTCAAAGACAAGAGAAATACCACTGACAAGCACAATGTTTGAGCTGTTGGAAACTAGTTAAGCATTACCTGGCCGCCGGTAACCGGCAGTGCCTGGCCTGTTTCGTAGACCTGTTCCACAAGGTATAACACAGCCCGAATAACGTCCGGCCCTGTACAGCCGCGGCCCATGGGAACTTTTTCTTCGTAAAAGGCTTTTACATCGGCTATGGTTTTTGCGCCCGGAACTTTTCCTGTATTAAGGTACTGCACAAAAAGACCTTTTTCGGGATCTGCCCAGAGCGGGCCGTCGAAAAAATTGCCCGGGCAAACCGCGTTTACCTTTATGCGGTAATCGACCAGCTCTTTGGCAAAGCTCTGTACCAGACCTATGCTCCCGAATTTGCTCCCGGCGTAAGCGCCGTTTTTGTTTGAACCGTCAAGCCCGGATTTGGAATTAATCTGGATAATGTCTGTTGTCCACGAAGGCGCGCATTGGTTCTGCGCCCGCATTAAAAGGCCGCAATGCTTTGTAACAATGGCAAAGGCCGTATAATTAATATCTGTAACAAACCTGAACGAGCCTATGTCCTGTTCAAGAATTGGCGCGGCTCTTAACACACCCGCGTTGCTTACGCATAGGTCAAGGCCGCCCGCTGTAAGCGCAATGGTTTCGACCATTTTTTCGACAGAAGCCTCGTCGCCCACATTGACTTCGGCTGGAAAGGCAATGGTTTTTCCCTGTTCAGCGTTCAGGGCAGCGGCCAGTTTTTGCGCGCCTTCCATGTTAAGGTCTGCAATAAACACAATGGCTCCCGCGGAAACAAGGCCGCGCGTGATTTCCTCGCCAAAGCCCTGCGCTCCCCCTGTTACAAGGACTATGCGGTTTCTGACCACAAGCGACCTTGAAATGCCGAAATCTGCTGATGCGGCGGCTGCCGCAAAAGCGGCCGGTGTTTCACCGTTACGTACTTTTGCTATCCCTTCAAAATCAGGAGCGCAAAGATAATTGTAATTATTTCCGTTGCAGCTCACTGTTATGGTTGCGGGGATTTTTTCAGGTGCATGACTTTTAAGGCTTTCCGCAATAATTTTTCCAGCTTCATTTTCATTATTGAGATTTATGCGAAGCGCCGCGTTTTTATCTATCGCATTTGGTTCAAATGCAACTATCCAGGGTTGGCGGGTCTTTTCAATAATGGTTCCGCGTATGGCTGCGGTAATTAAGGCTTCTGTTTTCATTGGTTTTCCTTTACAGCGTTCTTACCCAACACCGCGAACGCGGCGATTCGTTCATTAAGGGGTTTGCCGGCGAGGGGATCATTTGGATTGAAGAGCCCGCGTTTATCATTGGAAGAGGCAAGTGCTTCGTGGGCTGCCAATGCCCATGTCGTATCTACAAGCATTGCAAACTCAGGCTGTTGTATTTCCGGGCAGTTAAAAACCTGACGCGGACTGTTAATGTCAACGCCGCATATTTCAAGGAAAGAGTGCTCGACGCAGAGGCGGTGGAGCCTTTCAAGCTGCGCGGCTGTGTTCCGGGGCGGCATATAGGTAAGGCCAAGGAACCCGAACTCTTTAAGCCGTGGGATAAGAGCATCAAGAAAATCGTCCTCGAATTTCTCGGCCTTTTTGTCGCCGGTAGGGGACTCGTCTATGTCGCCAAGGTACGCATACGAAGGAACAGCGTTTATCGAAAGCGCGAAACTTGTGGCCTTTTCCACAGAGGGACTTTCGTTTATATCAGGCTGAATAAAAATTCTGTCATTAAACGAACTTTTAAGCAGCCCCAAAAGATCCCAGGCATAATGCGGATTATTTTTATCTTCGAGTATTGTTTTGATTTTGCCTGTAACTTCAAGGCCGAATTTTTCTTTTACAAACTGCAGAAGACTTTCTCCCCGGCCCGCTTCTTCCATAAGACGGAGCGAAAGAGCGTACAATATGTGCCGCTCGGTAACGCTGCCGCCCAGATTTGACATTGACAGGGGAACTACGTCCCTGTCGTAGGAAAGCGGCGCAAGCCCTGAAGCGCCAAGTATGCTGTTAAGGCTTTCCACCATGCGGCAATTTCTTTCGCGCCTTGCAGCATTTATCGGGGCAAGGAAATCCTTCACCTTTGAAGCGGCACCTTTGGGTATGCCCTGTATGGTCATGTATACTATGCCTTCGGAATCCGGGCTGTTGATCTTTCGCCCGGCGAATTCGGTGTGGGCAAGGCTTACCCGTATTTCAAAACCTGTAACACAGCCCATGCCCAGTATGGCGCATGCCCGCCGCATTTCCGAAGCTGCTGTGTATGAATCGTGATCCACAGAACCGGCCGCTTCAAGCCCCGCCTGCCTTGCCTTTAACGCTGCCATTGCCGGTGTATATGGGCTAAAGCTGTATATCGTATGTATGTGGTTGTTTATCTCCCCGCAAAACGCGGGCAGCTCTGGTTTTTTCTCCATATACGCTTTAAGCGCCGCGATACGTTCATCTTCGCTTACTTTGGGATCGTTAATTACAGGATCATTACTCATACGCCAAGCCTGTTTTTCCGCAGGGTCTCAAGGTTGCCCTGCGCTGTTGAAGGCGCGTGTCCTTTAAGCGGCAAAATGCGTTCGTGGATTGCGTCTATTATCCACTCGGCCTGCGGGAAGAAATATTCTTCACATTCTGGGGCGGGTGTTATCCAGTTACGGCTTCCGATCACGGCCGGAGGCGCGTCAAGGTAATCAAAGGCAAGCTGTGTGATGTTAGACGCTACGTTGTGCAGATAGGAACCGCGCTCAACAGCATCGCTTGCAAGCAGTATGCGTCCGGTTTTCTTTACCGATTCAATTATTTTTTCGTAATTGAGCGGATTGATAAAACGCAGGTCCATGATCTCGGCATCAAGCCCGTATTTTGCTTTGAGTGTCTCCGCGGCATTGACAGCCGTGTATAATGTTGCGCCCAGGGTGGCAATGGTGATGTCCTTGCCTTGCTTGCGTATAACGGGTTCGCCTTCGGGGATTTCATAATAACCAGATGGAACGCCGCCTGTTTCAAATTGCTCACCCTTGTCGTATAGAAGTTGGCTCTCAAAGAAGATCACGGGGTCGCTCCCGGACAGGGCCAGGTTGAGCATTCCTTTTGCGTCGTACGGTGTCGCCGGGAACATGACCTTGAGTCCCGGTATGTGTGCGACTATGGCTGACCAATCCTGACTGTGCTGGGCTCCGTATTTATTACCAACTGAAACCCTTATTACAAGCGGCATTTTGAGCAGCCCTGCTGACATGGACTGCCACTTGGAGGCCTGGTTAAAAATTTCGTCTCCTGCCCTGCCCATAAAGTCGCAGTACATTAGCTCCACAACAGCCCTGCCGCCTGCCATTGCGTAACCAACGCCCGAACCGACAATGGCACCTTCGGAGATGGGGCTGTTAAAGAGCCTGTGGTAGGGAAGGGCTTCTGTAAGGCCGCGGTACACGGCAAAGGCCCCTCCCCAGTCGCGGTTTTCCTCGCCCCATGCTGCCATGGTAGGATCAATGGTGAAGCGGTGGAGCATGGCTTCAAAGAGCGCATCTCGGTACTGGAAGAGTTTGTTTTTGCTTACAGGTTTTCCGTCCGCGTCAAACGCAAAACGTATTTTGTCTTTTAACGCCTTTACGCGCGGATTGTTTTCGCCCGCGTCAAGTAGATCCGGTTTGCCCTCTTCCATCTTTTCGATTTTTTTGTTTGAGAACATGACAGATTCAATAAAAGCCATTTCCGCGCGCGGGCTTTCAGCGTCGTTAGTTGCAAGTTTTACAACATCGGTAAGTTTTTTGTTTATCGAAGCGCGCATGGCTTCGACATCTGTATCGCTTAACACCTTATTTTTTACAAGGTACTGCGAATATTCGATTATCGCGTCAGCCTTTTGCCAGGCTTCAAGCTCCTCTTTGGTACGGTAACTTGACGCATCAGACGGCGAGTGTCCTGAAACACGGTATGTGATGGTGTCCATAAGAACAGGGCCGTTACCCGCAAGCAGTATTTCCTTTTTGCGCGCAACAGCGTCCGCGACCGCAAGTGGATTGTAACCGTCAACACGCTCGGCGTGCATGTTGTCGGGGTTTACGCCCGCGCCAAAACGCGCGAGTATCTGGTAACCCATGGTTTCGCCGTTGGTCTGGCCGCCCATGCCGTAAAAGTTATTGAAGAAATTGTAGAGTATGGGCGGTGCCCCGTGCGGGCCTTCTTTTGGCCAGAGGGTCTTGTACTGATCCATTGCTCCCATGCAGATGCCTTCCCACACAGGGCCGCAGCCCAGTGCCGCATCCCCGACATTGGAAACCACGATACCGGGCTTGCGGTTAATGCGCTTGAAAAGCGCCGCGCCCGTTGCAATATCAGCAGAACCGCCTACTATGGCGTTATTCGGCATGGAACCAAAAGGAAGGAAATATGCGTGCATACTCCCGCCAAGGCCGCGGTTAAAGCCCGCGTTACGCGCAAAGATTTCCCCCAGCGCGCCGTAGAGTACAAAATTTTCCGCAAGGTCTTTAACAGATGTGTGGGGAACTTTTTCCGCCATGCGCAGGGTGTCCCCGCCAAGGAATTCCTTCATTATGGCTTCGAGTTTTGCTTCGTCAAGTTTCTCCACTGCGGAAAGGCACTTGGCAAGTATTTCGCCGTGGCTGCGGTGTGATCCAAAGATAAGGTCTTCGGTGCCAAGATTAATGCACTGTCCAACCGCAGCAGCTTCCTGCCCCATGGAAAGATGGGCCGGCCCCTTGTGGTTATATTCAATGCCGTTCCACGCACCCTGTATTTTGAAAGTGTTAAGCATGTTTTCAAATTCACGTATGCAGAGCATATCGTAAAGAATTCGTTTTAGCCCGTCTTTGCCGTAGGTTTTGCTTTCCTTTGCAAAGTCGCCGGTATACGCATTTACCGGAATGTCCTTTATTTTGATAGTACCTTTTTTTCTTACATCCTGTGGGTCAACAAAAATTGATTTAGGCATTTATCTTCTCCTTTATATGCTCCAAATTGCTTCGCGTATAACTTCGCTCACCGAAGGATGAGGGAAGATCATTTCTTTTACATCACAAACGCGCATCTCGTTTTCTATGAGAGCGGCAGCGCCCCAGATCATTTCGGCCGCGTAAGGCCCAAGTATGTGTACGCCAAGTATGGTTTCGTTTTGGGCATCAACGATGACCTTGACGTTTCCCGGCGCGCGTATTCCATTCTCCGCGATAAAGCGGCCCGATACAGTCATGGGAAGGCTGGCTTTTTTTATTGCTATGCCTTTGGCGATGGCCTCCTGTTCGGTAAGTCCTACACCGGCAGCTTCCGGGATGCTGTATACGGCCCAAGGTACTGCGTTATAGCGCATAACGTTGCGGTTTTTGTTTGCGTGTGAAACATTGTTTTTTGGCGATGCCCCTGCATCCTCAAGGAACTCCAAAATGTCTGCTGTTGCGACTTCTGCCATGCGGTACGCAGAGTGCGCCAGCATACTCCTGCCGTTTACGTCTCCTGCAGCCCATACCCCGCTTATATTGGTTCTCATGCGCTCATCAACATTTACGCCCTTTGGCCCAATGTCAATACCGGCTTCTTTTGCGCCCCAGCTTGTTGTTTCAGGCCTGCGTCCAACAGCCATCAGTATTACATCAGCGCTGATGGATTTTTCCTCGTCTTTGGTGGTGAAGTGAACAGTATTGCCTTCAATGCGCGTAACTTTCGATCCCAGGTGAAACTGCACTGCTTTTAGTGAACGCCGCATTAGGGCAGCGTGGTCTTTGTCCATGGGTGGGATAATTTCGTCTAACATTTCGACAACAGTTACTTCGCTGCCCAGGCTGCCAAAGAGGCTCGCAAATTCCATGCCAATAACCCCGCCGCCTATGACGCAGAGTTTTTTTGGCGCTTCCTTAATTGAAAGCAGGGCAGTTGAATCCATTAGCGCCGGATTATCTTTTGCGCCGGGTATGGGCGGCATGGCGGGAACCGAACCAGCAGCAACCAAAATTGCGCGGGCCTCATGCACAGTGCCTTTTTGTTCGCCGTCAATAATCCTTACCCCGCGATAAGCACCTTTTACCTCGATAACGCCTGTTCCGTAAATGACATCAGCCTTGCAGCGTTTCATTTGGGACGCAACGCCCGCGCAAAGTGTTTCCACAACCTTTGCTTTCCACGCCATCATTTCCTCAAAATTAAAACTCGCAGCCGGAGCGTGTACCCCGAACTGTTCGCCTTCTTTCGCGTGTAAATAGAGTTTTGCCGAATTAAGCAGACTCTTGGTCGGAATACAGCCCACGTTAAGACAGGTTCCGCCTAGGTATTGCTTTTCCACAAGCAAAACTTTTTTGCCGCTATGGGTGGCAGTACCGTGACCAAGGCGTTCGGCCGCAAGGTAACCGCCGGGACCGCCCCCAATAATAATTACATCGTACATATCATGCTCCGTCCCTGATGATCCAAATGTCTATATTTTTGATAGTTTCACATAACGCTTTGAGGAATTCGGCGGCAGGCGCGCCGTCAACAACAGCGTGGTCAATGGTAAGTGAAAGCCCCATGTGGGGGAGTATCTCGTAATGTTCAGGCGATGTTTCAATGTACTTGGGCGTTATGCCGCAAACGCCAAGTATGGCAACTTCCGGGATATTGATTACAGGCGAAAAACTTTCAACGCCTGTGTTTCCAAGGTTGCTTATGGTAAAGGTTGAGCCGTGAAGGTCGTCGGGGTTAATGTTTCCGCTGCGGCACGCATCTGCCAGTTTTTTTGATTCAGCAGAAATTTGCAGAAGGGAGAGAGCATCCGCGTTGCGCATAACCGGAACCATTAGTCCGCGTTCCGTAGAAACCGCAATACCCAGATGCACATTTTTCCAGTTTCTGATTGTTTCTCCGTTTTTGTGCGCGTTTATATACAAATAGCGCGGCAAGGTCCTTGAAACCGCAAAGAGCACCAGGTCGTTAATGGTAATTTTATTCAGACCAAGCTCCGGGGGGGCAGCCTTGAAACGGGCGCGCAAATCCTGCAGGGTCTTGGCAAGGGCGCTGGTGTTCAGAGTGAAGGCCGCAGTCGTGTTATGCGATTTCATCATCTGGTCGGCAATGAGCTTTCTGATTCCCTTGATTGGCGTATCTGTAAATTCATCAGCAGCTTGCACAGCGGCCGCCCTTGCCTTGTTAGGCGCAATGGCGTTATTAAGGTCAGCCGCGTTGATTCTGCTGCCCAGCCCTGTTCCGGCCCCCGTTACATTCGCGGATTGGCCCGCGCTAATGCGCTTGCGCAGCTCGTCTTTGGCTGCCTGCGTAAGGGGCGGCCGCCCTGCAACATAGGCCGCAATATCCTGTTCGATTATACGGCCGCCCGGGCCGCTCCTTGTCCTGACATCGGCCGGGTTTACTGCTTCGTTAAACGCAAGGTTTTTTGCCCTTGGCGAAACAGGGGCATCCGGATGAGTTTCGTGTATAAGAGTATCAAGTTCATTCATGGTAATTTCAAGACCGTGGTTATGTAAAACTGATAACCTGGCATCCGAAGCTGCGGCTGGTGAATTCGGCGCAGTTTGTGCGTGTGCGGTACCGTCTGGAATCGGACCTTGCGGTAATGCAGCCTCCCAATTTTCACCTTTTTCGCCTATCACCATTATGGGGTTTAGCACAGGGACATCGTCCCCGCTTGGGTGTAGTATCTTTAGTACAGTGCCTTTGGCCCCGGCAGGAACCTCAAACGCGGCCTTGTCTGTTTCAACAGAGCAGACCGGCGTTTCAGCCTCAACAGAATCCCCTTCATTCACTTTCCATTCGCCTATAATACAGGATTCAACTGTATTGCCCTGGCGGGGCATGATCAAAATGTGAGCCATGCTATGCTCCTGCAATAGTCATAATATGGAATTTATCCTATTATAAAACCAATATTTTTTCAATCTTAGGAGTAAGCATGAGCCTTGATAAATTAGCAGAAGTTTCCCGTTTTTACGGGGCAAACCCCGATTATGTCATAGCAGGAGGGGGAAATACCTCTTTTAAGGATAAAGAATTCCTCTATATTAAGCCTTCCGGTACCAGCCTTGGTCAGATAAAGAGTGAAGATTTTGTTAAGATTAACCGCGCAGGCCTTTCCGCCATTTGGGAAAAGGATTATCCAAAAGACAGTGATGCCCGCGAAGCTGCTGTTCTTTCTGATATGATGGCAAGCCGCTGTCCGGGCGAAGAATCCAAACGGCCCAGTGTTGAGACTTTGCTCCACGATTTGCTCCCTTTTGCGTATGTGGTGCATACACACCCTGCCATGGTGAACGGCCTAACCTGTTCCAAAGATGGCGAAAAAGCCGTAAAAGAGCTTTTGCCTTCCGCGCTTTGGATACCGTTGATTAATCCGGGTTACATACTTTCCAAAGCCGTAAAAGATGCTCTGGACAGCAGACGCACGTCTGATCCTAACGCGGACAAAAACTCTGTTGTCATTTTTCTCCAGAACCACGGCATTTTTGTTGCCGCCAATACTATAGAAGAAATTGATTCAATTTATATCGCAGTGATGGCAGCATTGGGAAGTAAAATAAAGAAAAATCCTGATTTTGGCAGCGCTGTTAATTCATACAACAATTCTGAAACTGCGGGAAATGAAATTCTTGCGGTCGTAAAAAAGACAAATCCAAATGCCAACTGGTTCATCAAATTTGAACGCAATAATCAGATTCAATTTTTTGTTGCGGATCAAAATTCATTCAAGCCTGTTTCCTCAGCTTATACCCCGGATCACATGGTGTATTCGGGAAGCGATCCCCTTTTTATAAACGACACAACCGCTTTTGAAAAAGCCTTTACCGAACACACGCAAAAAACAGGGCGCATACCCAAAATAATCGCGGTAAAAGCCCTTGGTATTTTTGCCCTGGCGAATTCAGAAAAAGCCGTAGATAACGCCCTTGAACTATTTAACGATACCCAGAGAGTCGCCATCTACTCTCTAAGTTTTGGCGGCCCGCTTTTTATGTATGATGAGATGATACGCTTTATTAACAACTGGGAAGTTGAGCGTTATAGGTCACAGGTCGCGGTAAAGTAGCAGACAGGGGATTATTTCTTGCGTTCTTTTTTCTGTAGCGGGTGCGAACACTATTTGTTTGGTTTTTACTAATTTATTTCTATGCCCGTTCGTATTATTTCCTTAACAAAAGGATTGTCGTTTTCAAGTTCTGAGGTGGGAAATATTGTGGGCTCA
>Ga0082212_10006809_pt1 | contig 15255 bp, 13 predicted proteins | sample TergutNt197P3_FD_71548 | JGI IMG/M metagenome (GOLD analysis project Ga0082212, IMG submission 71548) | Neocapritermes taracua P3 segment gut microbial communities from Petit-Saut dam, French Guiana - Nt197 P3 | ecosystem: Host-associated > Arthropoda: Insects > Digestive system > Gut ...
CCGCTAGCAATGCCTTTACGCGGCTAGGGTCGATTTCGCCTGGACAGCAGTCTCTCATGCCGCTCCGGGTCGGCCTTCCGCACCATGATCTCCAGTTCCTGGTCGCCCATGGCGGTGTTGCGGCCTTCCTCGTAGTGAGCGTCTACCATTCCCTTTACTTTCAGCACCGTGGGGTCCTTCTTATCCACAGTGTGGGGAGGTTTAAGGCGGAAATACGCGTTCATCCAGTGGGCGATGCCCGCCAAGCCGCTATGGCTGTCCACCGCCACGGAGGCCGGTCGGTTTAAAATGGCCGAGGTGTTAAAGATGTTGTAAATTTCTTCGTCCTTCAGCATACCATCCGCGTGAATGCCGGCTCTGGTTACATTGAATTGGCGGCCCACAAAGGGCTGGCGGGGGCTGATTTCAATGCCCACCTCGCCCTCCATGTACTCGGCGATTTCCGTGATGGCGGACAGGTCCATTCCGCCCGTCTCCCCGCGCATGGCCTGATACTCGACAGCCATGGCTTCCAGGGGGCAGTTGCCCGTCCTTTCGCCAATGCCCAACAGGGAACAGTTTACGCTGGAGCAGCCGTAGAGCCATGCGGCGCCCGCGTTGGCCACCACTTTATAGAAGTCGTTGTGCCCGTGCCATTCCAGCTGCTCGCTGGGGATCTGCGCATAGTGATTCAAGCCGTAGATGATGCCGGGCACGCTGCGGGGCAGGGCCACGCCGGGGTATGTGCAACCATAACCCATGGTATCGCAGGCCCGTACTTTAATGGGGATGCCGCTTTCCCGGGAGAGAGCCATCAGCTGTTCCGCGAAGGGCAGCACAAAGCCGTAGAAATCCGCCCGGGTTATGTCCTCCAGATGGCAGCGGGGAACGATGCCACGATCCAGCGCGGCTTTTACAATGCCCAGATATTGATCCATGGCTTGGCCGCGGGTAAGGCGCATTTTTTTGAAAATGTGATAATCGCTGCAGGAAACCAGGATGCCTGTCTCTCTCACGCCGGCGGCTTTCACCAGTTGAAAATCCTTCTCGCTGGCGCGAATCCAGGTGGTGATCTCCGGAAAAGGCAGGAGCAGCGCCTGGCACGCTTCAAGGGCTTCCCGGTCGCTATGCGTGTAAAGGAAGAACTCACTCTGCCGTACCAGGCCCTTTGGCCCGCCCAGCCGGGAAAGCAGCTTAAACAAATGTACGATCTGAGCCGGAGTGAATGGACTCACGCTCTGCTGGCCGTCGCGGAAGGTGGTATCCGTCATCCAGATTTCCGCGGGCATGGCCATGGGAACCACCCGGTTGTTAAATGCGATTTTGGGAATGGACTGATAATCAAAGATTTCACGGTATAGGTTGGGTTCCGCCACATCCTGGAGCTTATACTGGTAATTGGCCTGCATGAGCAGGTTATTTTTCTTGCTGAATGTAATCATGTGCTTCCAGGGGCCGAACCCCTGGGTTCACCTCCTGTTTTGTTTGTTTTTGCCTGCGGGTATGCCCTGTCAGCCCTGGCTGACGAAGGCGCCGATCCTGCGCAGGCCTTCGGCGATCTCCTCGTCGCCGGTAGCGTAGGTCAGGCGGCAATACCCTTCCGCCATGAAGGAATCCCCCGGAACCACAGCCACATGCTGCTGATTCAGCAGGGCGGCGGCAAAGCCAGCGCTGTCCCTGATCAAGACGCCGCCAAGGGACCTGCCCAGCAACCCCTGGATGTTCATCATCACGTAAAAGGCTCCTTCGGGCTTGCGGCAGCTGATCCCTTTCATGGCATTCAGCCCGGACACCAGCAGATCCCGCCGCCGCTGAAAGGCTTGCCGCATTTCTTCAACGCAATTCTGCGGCATGGTGAGGGCATAGGCCGCCGCATGCTGTGCCGGAGCGTTTGCCGAGGAGGTTGCCTGACTCTGATAGTTGCTCATGGCGGATATTACTTCTCTGGGACCGGCTGCATAGCCGATGCGGAAGCCCGTCATGGCATAGGTTTTGCTGACGCCGTTTATAAGGAGGGTTCGTTCCTTCACCTTGGGGTTCAGGGAGGCGACGCTCACATGCCTGAGGCCGTCATAGACCAGTTGTTCGTAAATCTCATCGGAGATGATATAAAAATCCTCTTTAACACAAAGGTTCGCCAACCCCTCCAGCATTTCGACGGGCCAAACGCAGCCGTTTGGGTTGCTGGGCGAAGTGAGAATAAAGGCCTTGGTTTTAGCGGTAATCGCGGCGCCGATGCGCGCCAGGGGAGGGATGTAACCGGACTCCTCTTCGGCCTCTACAAAAACAGGCTTTCCGCGGGCCATTCGGACCATTTCCGGATAGCTGACCCAGCAGGGCGTCGGGATGATTACCTCGTCCCCTTCGTTCAGGAGGGTTTGAAGAGCCGTGTAGATGGAGTGCTTCGCACCGTTGGACACAATGATTTCATCCCGGGCATAGGCAAGGCCGTTGTCCCGCTGGAGTTTCCGGATGATGGCGTCCCGCAGCGCCAGTGTGCCCGGAACCGGGGTATAGCGGGTCATTCCAAGATCCAGCGCTTCCTTCATAGCATCCCGGATGGGCGCCGGGGTATCAAAATCCGGTTCGCCCGCGGCGAAACCGATGATTTTTTCACCCTGGGCTCGCAGTTCCTTCACTTTGGCGTCCAACGCCAGGGTGGCGGAAGGAGCGATTTGACGGCAAACCTCTGATATACCTAAGGGCATGAGACATTCCTCCTGTTCGCATCCGGGTTAAAATGACGGAATTCAGTTTTTTCCATGCAATTTCAACTGCCAAGCGATAAGGGATCGCATCTTGTGATGCTCAAGACACATTGTATCATAGTTGGTTTCCGGCGTAAAGCATAAAAGCCGGCAAATGTTGAATAATTTTAAAATGAATTTGTGCGTGAAAAAAATTTCATTTTTAAGAATCTTACATTAGGTTGAAACCGGGATGTCCCGGAAGACCCGTCAAAGAGGTTTCCGGCGTGTTTCATCTTCCGTTGGGATGTGGTATGATACTGACAGCGGGTAAACCCCGCGGAAAGCGCTGGGAAGAAGATGAAAAAAATGAAACATAACATCGCTGCGTTCTTTTGCGCCATGATCATTCTCGGGTTATCCGCGGCATACGCTACGGCTGACGGGGAACAGGAGAAGCTACAAATCGCGGAGCCTATTCAAGAGTATACCTCCATGGACTTGAGCCCCTACCGCGGCAAGGCCCTGTTTCTTAATTTTTTCACGGAATGGTGTCCCTATTGCATGCAGGAGATGGATAGCATCCGGGAAATTCATGAGCAATATGATCCGGAGGCGTTTCAGGTGATTTTGGTGCATGTGTGGGATGGAGAGGACGCGTCCAATACGGAGAGCATTAAGCGGCGGTTCGGCATGCAGGACATGACCTTCTATGAGGATGAGAAGGCGGAGGTTTTTCGGGCTTTGGGGTTTCAGGGGTATCCTACCAGCCTGTTCCTTGATCAGGAGGGATTCCTCAGCCAGTATCATTCAGGGCCTCTCAGCCGCGAGGCCATGGCTTCCGCCGTGGAAAGCATGGGCGTTACAAGGCTCCAGGCCGGAGAAGGCGTCCAATGATTGATTTATCGGCCTTTGTTCCCCGGGCTTCCCTCTGGGCCATGCTGGGAGAGGGGTTGCTGGCCTTTATATCCCCCTGCGTGCTGCCCATGCTGCCGGTATACGCCCTGTACCTTGTGGGGGGCAACACGGAGACGGGGGAGGAACGCGCCCGTTGGGGCTTGGTGCTTCGCCGCTGCTTGGGCTTGGCGCTGAGTTTTATCGCGCTATTTACACTCATCGGCGCGGGAGCGGGTTTCCTGGGCGGCGCGCTGAAAAACGCGGATCGCGGATTGCTGGACATCGTCAGCGGTGGGCTGATGATCATTTTCGGCCTGTGGATGCTGGACCTTTTCCATTGGAGCGGGCCGCGGCTCCCCGGTGGTATTGGCGGAAAAATGACCTCTATGAACGGCTTTTGGGGCGCCTTTGCCGTGGGGATCCTGCTGGCCCTGTCCTGGACCCCGTGTCTCACGCCGCTGCTGGGCAGCGCGCTGGTGCTGGCCGCCTCCTCGGAGGGGGCGACCATGTGGACGGGGATGCTGCAATTGGCGGTCTTCGCGCTGGGGCTGGCTTTGCCAATGATATTGTTCATCATGCTGTACCAATGGCTTAGGGAGGCCTTAAGCAGGCTCCGACGCTATCAGGGGCTGCTGCGCCGAGCCGGCGGAGCCCTGATGATCGTCTATGGGCTATACAAGGCGATCTCTGCGATGGTGAGGTGATCCGTTGTTTCCTTGGGCCGCATTTTTGGGATATACTTTTGTTTCGGCCCTCACGCCGGGACCCAACAACATCATGGCCATGAGTTGCGCGGCGCGGGTGGGTTTGCGAAAGACGCTGCCTTTTGAGCTGGGTATCCTGACGGGATTTTCACTGGCCTCGGTTCTTTGCGCGGTCTTCTGCGCTTTCCTGTCCTCTGCAATCCCCGCCGTCCAGCTTCCCATGAAAATCCTTGGGGCGATATACATGCTTTACTTGGCTTACAAGATCTTTCGTATGCCAAAAATCGTTCGTGAAAGGGACGAAGCCGGTTACGGCTTCGTGACCGGCGTGGCGTTTCAGTTCATCAATCCCAAACTCTACGTATATTGCATTGTCGGCATGCAGGCTTATGTTCTGCCCCATTTTGCCGGGCACTGGACGCCCGTGTTGGGCTTTGCGCTGCTGTTAGCCTTTATCGGCTTTACGTGCACCATGACCTGGGCCGCTTTCGGGTCCTTCTTCAAGGTTCTTTTTATCAAACACGCAAAAGTGACCAGCGCTGTGATGGCGCTGTTTCTTTTGTATTGCGCCCTGTCCCTTTTCCTTTGATTCAGCCGGCGCGGGCGCGGAAGATGCAGCAGGTCATTACGCCGTCGCTGACGAAGAAGTTGAAACAGATGGAATAGGGAAGGGTGTTGGTGAAAATCATGTTGATATCGCCGCCGCCAACAGCCGCGTCATAACCTTTGGGGATATATTTGATGCCGACGTTTGCGTGTACCTTCCGATGATTCACATAGAGGGGTACCCTTATAACGGTGTTATACACGGTGGTGTTCACCTGGCAGGTTCCGCCGCCGAAGCCCATCAGGGCATGAGGGCTCATAATGGGTGCTGGTTTGTATCCTGTGGATTTGCGGTAGGGCCCGATGTACTTGTAGGCGTCGTACTGCTCTCCCGGGTACAGTACGCTGCCGGAAACCATGGAGGTGGACAGGTAGATGTTCCAGTTGCGGCCCCAGTATTGCAGGGTTTTTGCGCCCACCGCATAGTAGGTGGTCATCACGCTGATGAGATCGCCGGGTTGGGCCTGGTCGTAGGGTACCACTGGAATGGTACTGACGATGTCCTCCTCGGTGATATAGCCGGTAGTACGCCAGTAGGGCGTTTTATAACGGCCCTGCTCGTCTGGCAGTTCCACGCATAGCGCGGAGCCTGGATTCATGGTTTTTAAAATCTTTTTGCCGTTGTCGCCATAGCTGCGGATGTCCGTGGTGCGGTTCACAAACGCCAGCAATGGATAGATGATGCAGCCGGGAATGTCGCCCGCGTAGGGGTCGAGCCGGTCCCATTTAAACAGGTGGTCGGTGCGGATGTAGCCCGCGCGGTTTTTATACATCGCGTAGTTCCAGTCCCCCTGGGTGTGGCTGACGATAACCTCCTCATAGAGCGGTACATTGCAGATAAAGCGGCTCCGCTCGTCGGGTTCCCGGTATAGGGCAGTGCCCCGCACCGCATAGGCTTTAAAATTGCGAGTAAAATTTTTTACGTCGTCATCGGCGGCAGCCGGAACCTCCCGGACGGGCCCGGCGGAAGCGCCCACGACGCCCCTGCTCGCATCATAATCCCGGATGTCTGAAAGGTACTTGGAAAGAACATACCCTTCGATACGCTTGGTGCGGATCTTGCTCCACTCCGCCCCCAGGTCAAGGATATAAACCAGAGAGTCTTTGGGGAGGCTGTATATGCCTTTGTATTCCTGGCCGGGTCCGTTGCGTACTTTCAGGGTGACGGCGGCGATCGCCACATACTTTTCTTCTTCCCGACCGGCTTCTTCGCCGGCAGCCGACAGTTCCTCGTCCAGGTTTTGCATCAAAGCCGGGTCATCCTCCAGGAGAACTTCCATTTCCATCTCTGCAAAGGCGCTCCATAGCGGACAAAGCAATAGCGCCAGCGACAGGAACAGGAATAAGCGGCGGGTGGCGGTCATCATGACGAAACTCCTTTGCCGTAAGTAGGTCTGGTACGAAAGATCATAACGGATTCCAAGCATATTATAGTTTTTTTGGTTCCGTTCGTCAACCGGGCATTCGATTCAGCCCGGCTCTTGCTTCAGCGGTCAGCCCGCCTTTTCATCGGGGTTTTTCAGTTTGGTAAAGATCATGCGGCCGGCGCTGGTTTGCAGCACGGTGGTAACCACTGCTACAACGCTTTCGCCCAAGCGTCGGCGGCCGTTGTCCACAACGATCATGGTACCGTCGTCCAGGTATGCCACGCCCTGTCCCGGCTCCTTGCCCTCCCGGACGATTTGCACGGTCAGTTCCTCGCCCGCCATCAGCATGGGCTTCACAGCGTTGGCCAGCTCATTGATGTTAAGCACCTTAAGGCCTGTGACACAGGCCACCTTGTTTAAGTTGTAGTCATTGGTCACCACTGTGCCGTCCTGATCCCGGCACAGGCGCAGCAGCTTCACGTCCACCTCGGTTACGTCCTCATAGTCGGTTTCATCCACGATGATCGAGTGCCCTTGCTCCTTCTGCAGCTGATTCAGCACATCCAGGCCCCGGCGGCCCCGGGCTCTGCGGAGACTGTCGCCGCTGTCGGCGATGTGGCGCAGTTCCGCCAGTACGAATTGAGGGATGATAATCTCGCCTTCCAAAAAGCCTGTTTTCACAATATCCAAGATCCGGCCGTCAATGATCACCGACGTATCTAAAATCTTTTTGGCCAAGCCGGGGGCAGGCTGACTTTCCGGCCCGTTCAGGTACTCGTCATCCTCCGTGAAAAACAGGGGTACGCTATCGGTCATCGCCTTGTCTGCCTCCGCGTTTTGAAGACGGCGGCGCATGCGCCGGCCGAGCTGCCGTCCTTCCCGATAACGCCGGAAGCCCATTTGCGCGCCGATAGCGCCCAGCACCAGGTAGATCAAGGCGCTTACGCTGAGGGTTACCAGTGAGGCGCCTGTGGAGAGCACCAGCTGGGTTAAGAGAGCGGCGATGGCCAACCCCAGGAGGAGGCCGGCGGCGGTAAAAACCACCTGGTGAAGGGGCCTATGCTCCCAGCGGCGTACCACGGCCGCCGCGAGCTTCATGGTTCTTTCGATGATTGCGCTGGATGCAAGGAAAAATAAAAGACCGCCCAGCAAACCCAAGATTGCGAAAAGAAGGAGCGGAAAGTAGACCTGAGAAGCCATGCGAAGGTTGAAGCGCTCCAGCAAAGGAAAGAGCAGGGATGCCGATCCCAAGCCAACGCCCACACCCAGCAGGGTGATCAGCAGGCGCATGATCCTTTCCATAAATTTGCTTTTCATCATAGGGGGTTCCTTCTTTCCATGCGTAATGGCAGGTAAAGGATACTGGCTTAAGCATCGTTACGGCGAGATGATCGCCAGCGCCTGCATCAAGGTATCCACTCCGGTCATGCGTACCCCTGGGACAGGTTGCAGGCGCTTCAGATTTTGGCTGGGCAAAAGAACCTCCGTAAAGCCCAAGCGGGCGCATTCCTGTACCCTGCGTTCCGCTTGGGCCACAGGGCGAACCTCGCCGCAGAGGCCGACCTCGCCCATGCAGCAGAGTACCGGGGAAAGGGAAAAGTTACTCAAGCTGGAGGCTACGGCAACACAGACGGCCAGATCGGCGGCGGGATCATCCAGTTCCAGCCCGCCCGCCACGTTCACATATACGTCTTGGTCAAACATCTTCTTTCCCGCGCGTTTCTCCATGACGGCCAGCAGCAGGGCTATCCGGCTGGAATCCATACCCCCTACGGTGCGCCGGGGGACGGCGTAGAAAGAATGGGCCGCCAGTGCCTGTAAATCGCACAGGATGGGGCGGTTACCGCCCATTGCGCAGAATACTACGCTGCCGCTGGCTCCGCGAGCCCGTTGAGACAGCAGGGTTTCGCTTGGGTTTGGAACGGGAATCATGCCTTCCCGCCGCATTTCAAACACGCCCAGTTCGTTGACAGAGCCGAAACGGTTTTTCACCGCCCGCAGCAACCGGTATTCGTGTTGATGATCGCCCTCAAAGTACAGCACCGTATCTACCATATGCTCCAGCACGCGGGGGCCCGCCAGGTTTCCCTCTTTGGTGACATGTCCTACCAGAAATACTGCCACGCTGTTTTGTTTGGCATAGCGAAGCAATGCGGCGGCGCACTGCCGCACCTGAGATACGCTGCCCGGGGCGCTGGGACTGTCCTCTGACACCATGGTTTGAATGGAATCGATGATCAGGGTATCCGGATGAAGCGCTTCGCTTTTATCCAGAACGCTTCCCACATGGTTTTCCGCTAAAATGTACAGGTTATTCTGCGGAACGCCGAGCCGTGCGGCCCTCATTTTGATCTGCCGTGCGCTTTCTTCGCCGCTGACATAGAGCACAGGGTTGCGCAGGCTCAGGGTACCGGCCACCTGCAAAAGCAGTGTGCTCTTGCCGATGCCCGGGTCGCCGCCCAGCAGGGTAACGCTGCCGGCTACCAGGCCGCCGCCAAGCACCCTGTCCAGTTCTTCATTTCCGGTGGAGGCGCGTAAATCATCCTGATCCTCAACCTGGGAAAGGGCCATCACCTGGGCGTCTCCGCCGCTGTGGAAGCGTTCGGCCTTTTGTGCTGTTTTGCTCTGGGGTTGGGCTGCATTTTTCCGTTCCTGAAATGTGTTCCACTGGCCGCAATCCGGGCAGCAACCAAGCCAGCGGAAGGTTTCATATCCGCAGGAAGCGCATACGAAGCAGGTTTTTTCCTTGGCCAAATGGGACTCCTGTTCCGGTTGCCATGAGCGGCAGCCTATGAATGAGGACAATATGATTGCTGATATAGTATAGCATAAAAAACCGGCTCATGAATGGCCGATTCATGTCTAAACGGTAACATTTCCGGAATTTTCCCGATCGCTTTCAGCCGGGCATTGAAAGTTCAGGGTAAGTCCGGCCGAAAGCACTTGCTTTTTTATCCCGCAAATGCTAGGATAATAGGGTATCATTCCCATGAGGAGGTTGACCCATTATGACGGCTGGACATTGGATTGTCGGAATTTTGTTATTGATATCCGCGCTTATAATGATTGTTACGGTTCTGCTGCAAAGCAGCGAACGCACTGGGCTGGGGGCGGTCAGCGGCGCGGCGGAAACCTTTTTCGGTAAAAACAAATCCCGGGGCATGGAAGCCAAACTGGCGCTCGTCACAAAGATCTGTACGGGTGTATTCATTGGCCTTTCCATCGTGATGATGTTCTTGGGGTAAGCGCGGCGCAGCGAGCCGGCAGCAGCTTTTCATTTGGAAAGCTGCTTTTGTAAATTTTTAAGGAAAAGCGACAGACCGGCTGCAGGCGGGAGGATAAACATCATGAAGTTGATGATTCAGATTCCTTGTTTTAATGAAGCTGATACGCTTCAAATCGCTTTAGACCAATTGCCGAAGGCCATTGCGGGTATTGAGCAGCTGGAAATCCTGGTCATTGACGACGGCTCTGAAGACAAAACCGTACAGGTGGCTCGCGAGTGGGGCGTAAACCATATTGTTTCTTTAAAGCATAATCAAGGCCTGGCTAAGGGCTTTATGGCGGGAATTGATGCCTGTCTGCATCTTGGCGCGGATATTATCGTAAATACCGATGCGGATAACCAGTATTGCGGTGAGGATATTGAAAAGCTTGTGCGACCCATTTTGGAAAAGAAGGCGGATATGGTGATCGGCCAGCGCCCCATCAACGAAACAGAGCATTTTACCAATCGAAAAAAGACCTTTCAAAAATTGGGAAGCTGGGTGGTGCGCTTGGCCTCCAACACTCAAGTGCCGGATGCGCCCAGTGGTTTTCGCGCTTTTTCCCGTGAGGCTGCGTTGCGCTTGAATGTGGTGAATGAATATACTTATACCCTGGAAACCATTATTCAGGCAGGCTGGAGCCGTACAGCCATAGCGTCCGTACTTGTGCGGACCAACCCGGAGCTGCGTCCGTCCCGCTTGTTTTCCGGTATGTGGAAATACATTCAACGCTCCGCAACGGTTATTGTCCGCGCCTTTGCCATGTATAGGCCCATGCGATTTTTTGGGATTATCGGCGGTATATTTTTTCTGGCGGGCATCATACTGGGAGTTCGCTTCCTGACATACTATTTCCAGGGTATGGGGAACGGACATGTTCAGTCCCTCGTCCTTTGCGCTGCGCTTCTTATGATCGGCATGCAGATTTTTATCACCGGCATTCTGGCGGACATCCTTTCCGGCAACCGTAAGCTGCTGGAGGATGTGCAGTACCGCGTGCGAAAAATGGAATGTGAAAAGGCGAAAGCCGTAACGGCTGTCCAAATGGAGGACGTTGAATGAAGCGTTATCACATCGCCGTGGTGGGCATCGGATACGTGGGGCTTTCGGGTGCGGTGCTATTAGCGCAGCGCCACTTTGTCACGGCGGTGGATATTCTTCCGGAGCGTGTGGAAATGCTTAAGCGTAAAGAGTCTCCCATCGCTGATCAGGAAATAGAGAAATACCTAACCACACGGCAACTCAACCTGAAAGCCACAACAAATCTTGAGGAAGCCTGCGCTCAAGCGGATTTTGTGGTTATTTCGACTCCTACCGACTATGATCCAGTGAAGAATTATTTCGACACCAGTACGGTGGAAGCCGTTATTCAGCAGGTGCAGGCTGTAAGTCCCATGGCTGTTATTGTGATTAAATCCACTGTGCCGGTTGGGTTTACCCAAGGGGCTGTTCGACGTTTTGGATGTACCCGGCTTTTATTCTCGCCGGAGTTTTTGCGGGAGGGTCATGCGCTTTATGACAATTTATATCCAAGCCGCATCGTGGTAGGGATTCCAAAAGGTTGTGAGCATCTCCGGGAGGCTGCGGATACCTTTGCGGGGTTGTTGGCGGAGGGTGCCCTCCGGCAAGACGTGCCTAAGCTTTGCATGGGTTCCACCGAGGCGGAGGCGGTAAAGTTATTTGCCAACACCTATTTGGCGCTTCGGGTATGCTATTTTAACGAATTGGATACCTTTGCCGAGGCGCATGGGCTTAACACCCGGCAATTGCTTGAGGGAACAGGGTTGGATCCTCGTATTGGCAATCATTACAACAATCCTTCCTTTGGTTACGGCGGCTACTGCCTGCCTAAGGATACGAAGCAACTTTTGGCCAATTACGAATGCATTCCCGAGAAGATTATAAGGGCCATTGTGGAATCCAACCGAACCCGCAAGGATTTTGTAGCTGAACAAATTCTAAAAAAAGCGGGTTTATATACTGAGGACAGGGGGTATTTGAGCCATGATAACGTTGTTGTAATCGGCATCTATCGGTTGACTATGAAATCAAATTCAGACAATTTTCGCCAGAGCAGCGTGCAGGGCGTTATGAAGCGTTTAAAAGCCAAAGGCGCCGTAGTGGTTGTCTACGAACCTACACTTCCTTCCGGTTCGCTATTTTTCGGCAGCGAGGTTGTGGGTGATTTGGAGCGGTTTAAGGCCATATGCCATGTGATCGCAGCCAATCGGTATTGCCATGACTTGGATGATGTGCAGCAGAAGGTGTATACGCGAGATTTATTCCGCTGCGATTGAGCATGGTTGGTGAAACAAAGCGGAAGGAAAGGGTATCTGTTTCAATTCTGCAAGGCGGCGGATGGATCCGGCTATCAAACCATGTTTTTGAGGTTCTTCCTGATGCGGATTATTTGCTCTTTTCGGACAGTCAGTCAGATGCGATCATTTTTACTTTTGCTAAAAACTTCTTTCGGGTTGGAGAATGTTTATATTTTATCGCTTGATATGAGGAAGATACTGTGCGGAACCCCATAGATGGACGCCTCGCCAAATGATGGGATCATGGAGGGAATACTCATGAATGAAACCGCCAATCGGCGTTGGGCAGACTTTCTCTTCTTCCTTTTTGGCATTCTCATGCTGGCTTCGTTATCCGTCAGGCTTGCGCCTGCTTCCGGAGAACCGGTCCGCCTAACGGCGTTCACCTCGGCGTGGGTGATGGTTTTATTTGCTGTCTTCGCGCTGTGTAGAGCTTGGCGAACCCTTATAAAACCTCTATGCGGGATCAGCCTATGGCTGCTTGCCGTAGTATTTGCCGGCATTATGACCTTGGCGGAGAGCTTTGTTGTTACAGGTACCACCGAGTTGCTTACTCAAAGCCTTATAAACAAAGGAAAAGCCATGATTTATTTTGCGGGGCACATACCGATTTGCTATGTGGCGATGCGTTTTTTGCAGAGCGCGCTTACCCGGGATGTGCCGTATCCTCAAAAAAGAAAAGAGAGCGCATGGACGGCACATCTGCTTTTATGGATTTCGCAGCCTAAGGGAGCGCTGGCGGTTACCCTGTCGCTACTCGTCTGTTGGGTACCCTATTGCTTTTTTTTGTTCCCGGGGACGGTTAGTAACGACAGCATCACGCAACTGAAAGAAATCTACGGTGTGAAAGCGCTTTCCGCCGGAAATCCACTGTTCCAAACTTTTTTGCTTAGCGCTTTTTGCATGCTGGGAGATGCTTTTGGCAACGCGGATTGGTCGGTGGCGGCATACTGTTGCGTGCAGGCAATTCTGATGGCTGCGCTGTTCTCCGTTGCCCTGCGCGCAATGGTTAACGAAGGCGTGCCGTGCTGGCTTTGCGTGCTTTCGTTTCTTTTTTTCGCCTTTTGCCCGATTTTTCCGGTGTTTGCCTTCTGTGTCGGCAAGGATACCAGTTTTGCCATGGCGGTGCTGTTCTTCGCTCTCATGGTTTGGCAAATGGTTAAGGCGAAAGCAAAGGTACCCGCAAGGCATGGAGTGGGCTTGTGCTTTTCTGCCGCATTGTTGGTTTTGCTTCGTAATCCGGGCGTGTACTTGGCTTCATTGGCACTTCTGCTCCTTTTGCTATGTTCCTTTGATCGCGAAGCACGAAGCAAGCGGGTCAAACGCTGGATCATACCTCTCTGTGCTTTGGGGGTAGCGATGTGTACCTGGATGGTCATCAACCTAGCGATACTTCCCTTAACAGGCGCCGAACCCATGCCGGATACCGAAAATGCGTCCATTCCTTTACAGCAGGTGGCTCGCGTTGTGGCATCCGCTCCGGAAACGCTATCGGAAGAGGAAAAAAGCGCTATTGCAGGCGTTCTGGATTTGGACGATGTCAAAAAGGCATACAACGGGGAGTTGAGCGATCCTATTAAATTCCTATGGAAAGAAAACGCAAGTAAGGAGCAAAGGAACGCTTTTTGGAGGGCGTGGCTTTCCCTGGCGCGAAAGCATCCCGCTACCTATTTCAGCGCCACCTTCCACAACAGCTACGGATACCTTTGCCCTGGATATGTATCCACGGTGAAGCCTACGCTCCTCGTCGGAAAACAGGGGCGCACAACGGATCTGGAGGGCAGGTTTGACTTTTCAGTGAATCCGCGCGCGGACACCCTTCAAAAATATTTGGACCGTCTGCTTCGGCAGCCATTATTTCGCATACTTGTCGCGCCGGGACTTTATGGCTGGATCGTACTCTTTACGATGATTACGCTGCTGAGGGGCCGTCGGAAACGGCTTTTGATTGTTGCGCTTCCGGCGTTATTTGCCTTGGCGGGCTGCCTGATATCAGCCGTTAACGGCTACTTCCGCTACGCGATGCCTCTCTACTTTTGCGTGCCTTTGCTACTCGCCCTATGCCACGCTTCCGCGGCTCCGGCGTACATAAGCAAGGAGGAGAGTCCATGAAGGCTATATTCGCGGTACACCATCCCGCATGGGTACATCAATTCCGCCCCATTATTCAGGAAATCAACGCACAGGGCGGTGAGGTGCGAACCTTGGCGATGAAGAAGGACGGCGATACCACGCTGCTGGAAAGCTATGGTATTCCATATGTTCTTTGCGCAGGTTCCACAGGTGCAAGCGTGTTGTATAAAGGATTTCTCTTTATTATGCTTTGCTTGCGCTTTACTTGGGAAGCGCTTCGTTGGAAGCCGGACATCATGATCGGCCGGGCCTCCCCCATGCAGGCTTTTGCCGCCTGGATCTGCCGTAAACCCCATCTGCTTTACGAGGACACGGAGGTGAGTAAGTTCAGCTTGCGCATATGCAAGCGGCTCTCTACAAAAATCCTCACACCCCGTACCTTTCTGTCTGATTTGGGACCCAAACAGGAGAGGGTGGATACCTATAAGGAGTTGTTTTACCTGCATCCCAACGTGTTTACGCCGGATCGACAGGCGTTGCGGGATGTGGATTTCCCTGTGGACGAACCCTATCTCCTCCTGCGGTTTGTGGCTTGGAACGCAAGCCACGATATTGGAAAGCGCGGCCTGGACGAAGCGGGTAAACTGGCGTTGGTCCGGCGGTTTCAGAAGTTCGGCCGTGTTTTCGTGAGCGATGAAAGCGGCTTTACCGAGGCGTTGAGGCCCTATGCGCTGGAGACTCCCTATGCCCTGATCCACCATGTGCTGGCCTTTGCCCGGCTTGTGTACAGCGAGGGAGCCACCATGGCCAGCGAAGCCGCCGTGCTGGGAACCCACGCCCTGTATGTGAACACAATCGTTTCCGGCACTACCCAGGAGTTGAGCGGGCGCTATGGCTTGATGGCAGTCTTTAACGACGGGGCGGACCGATACGGCTGCGCCGCCCAAAGGGCGGAGGAATGGCTTGAGAACCCGGCGCTGGATGCCGAAGGCCGGGAAAAACGGACGCGGCTTCTGGAGGAAAAGGTAGATATTAACGGGTATTTCATCGCGGAGGCTGATCGCCTGGCCAAGGCGGGACGGAGGGGCGCTTCATGATCACGGAACAGGCCGCATTGTGGAAAACGCTGCTGGGAGCCACCTGGCTGGATATCGGCAACGGTTGGCGAAATGTCTACTTGCTGAGCTTCATGGTGCAGGCGCTGGCGCTTGGCACAGCCTTCGCCCTTCATGGCTGGTGGTGGAAAAGCAGCCGGATTGGCTGCTTTTTGACAGGCACCGCCTGTACGCCCCTGATCCAGTACCTCTGGACCCTGGCCCTGGCTGTCCTGTGGCCGCAGGCTCCCCGGCTTCTGTACA
>Ga0082212_10006810_pt1 | contig 15253 bp, 11 predicted proteins | sample TergutNt197P3_FD_71548 | JGI IMG/M metagenome (GOLD analysis project Ga0082212, IMG submission 71548) | Neocapritermes taracua P3 segment gut microbial communities from Petit-Saut dam, French Guiana - Nt197 P3 | ecosystem: Host-associated > Arthropoda: Insects > Digestive system > Gut ...
CTGGACCCGCGGCGGCAATGCCCATATTGACGTCTCCTTTGTGGACAGTTCCGCGTCGGTTGGCGTGCCCAACGGCGTCATGGAAAGAAGCGAGGGTGATCCGGGCTTCGCGGTGGCGCTCAGCGCCCACCTGGGCGAAGACGACAAGTTTGAGGGCATGACCATAACGGCGAAAGGCGCGGGCGAGTTCTCGGTTGCGGACCCGCAAGGCATCGGCGGCTGGGAGATTGTTGGCAACAAGCTGGTCATCACCGACTTTGACGCCATCGGCAAGATCCAGGTGACCTTTACGCCCGAAACGCACAGCGATGCGGACATCAGCTTCAGTTGGAGCGCAAAGTTCACCAATGAGCGCTCCGGGGACGTGGAAGCCCGTAGCGGTTCTCCGTATGTGATCGTGGACGCGGTGGCCAACGCGCCGACTATTGAGGGCACGCATGTCGAATCCGACGGCGGGGCGCTGGCCGCCTATGCGGGTGAGGGCGCGAACGTCACCACCACCCTGAACTTCGAGGACATGAGCGGCAGGGAAGTCCACTACGCCGTGCTGCAACAGGGCCAGTTCATAGGCAAGGCGGACAACGTTTGGCTGGCCGACGGCGCGTTCATCAATGGTCAGCCTGCGGAAATCATCACCGTATTCGACCAGAGCCAGAAGCCCTATTACGCGGTGGTGATCCCGAACGATGCGCTGGATGCAAACGGCAACGTGGACATCACCTGGCATGTGACGGCGCCGAACATTTCGCAGGATATTGACGCCAAGCTGCTGATGGGCGGCATCTCGGTCGAGCCGAATACCGGCGCGGGCGACAACAAGGAACTGACCTTGGACAACAACTGGGCGGAAACCGTGAAGCCTGTGGAGGTGAAGATCGCCGCGTTCGACACCACGGAAGTGCGCTTCGGCGCGGATGGCCAACTCGTCGAGAACGACGGCGCAGCGGGCGTTACGCTCACGCTCCAGGCGCCAGCGGCGGGCACGAATGAAATCATCACCCAGACGGAGTTCACCTTCACGCAACAAGGCGCCCAGGAAGGCGACGTGATAGGCACCGTGTGGTACAACGGCGAAGCTCATGAGGTCGTCGTGGGCGCGGACGGCAAGGGTTATTTGACGCTGGAATTCGGCGATCAGGTGGGCGAGGGCTATGATCCGGCTGCCGACTTCCGCTTCACGGCGACGGATGCGGACGGCAACTCCTTCCACAACAGCAATCCCGTGACGATCGGCACGGAAAGCACGGTGAAGGACGTGTACCTGGGCGAAGAGCGCACCTTCAGCGACTCCCGGGTCGTCAACGTGCAGGCCGTGGCCGATGCGCCCACGGATGTGGCTGGAACCGGCCCAACGGATGCGGCGGGCGCCGGACAGGAAATCACCGTGGCCGTGTCCGCGAACTTCGTGGATGTGGACGGCTCCGAAAAGCACTATGTGCTGATCGAGGCCAAGGACGGCTGGACCTGCAACACCACTCCCCACAGCGAGTGGACGGATCCCGCCTCCGGCACGAAGTACTTCCGGGTGGAAGTGGACGGTTCGCTTGAGGATGTGGTCAAGGACATCTCGCTGACCACACCCAAGGACTATATGTTGGGTGATCACCAGGTGGACCTCGCGGTGGGCGGCCTTGCCGTGGAACAGGCGGCGGGCAGCGACAACACGAACGGCTTCACCTCCGGCGGTGCTGTGACCGTGGATGTCCACGATACGGCAACGCTCGCTCTGGTGAGCAACAACCCGGCGGCGGGCGTCGCCGAAGGCGGCGAACTCTCCTTTACGCTGACGCTGGCGAACGATGCCGGGCAGCTCTTCACCGCGGACGAGGAGATGAGCGTGACCCTGCGCCTTACGGGCGTGGGCGAAGGTTCGGGAACAGCCGAACAGCTTGCTGCCACCGGCTGGGAAGCGCAGCCCGACGGCAGCTACCAGCACACGCTGGTTCTGCCTGCAGGCGCGAGTGAGGCGGAAATAACGATACCCGTCTTGTCGGACGGCGTGCTCGGACAAACGGATGCGGCGGGCGGCGTACAGATGGCGGTCATCGATTCTTCCGTGCCTGACGCCCTTGCTGGGAACATTACGGTCAGCGGTGGCTTCTATGACGTGCCCATCCTGGACGCCGACAATGCGTACCTGGAGATAGAAACCAGCGATACCGCCATGGTGTCTGGAGATGCCTTGAGCTTCGATTTGCACCTGCGTGATCCACAAGGCGAGGACACGGTCTCCGCAGTGGCGATTATGGTCGTTTTCGTGGTTTCCAACGACGCGGGGGACTTCGTGCCCGACGCGCCGCTGTATGCCCCGATACAGGACGGGTACGGCAACACCCTGGTCTGGACGCACAACGAGCAAAGCGGCGAGTACGTCCTGACGGCAACCCTGGCGCCGAACAACAACACGATTCATATCGAGTTCGACGCGCAGCATACCCAGGACCAGCCCGGCTTTGTGGACGCCCATCAAACCGTGAACCTGCATCTGCAAGGCGTTACGGATGCGAACGGTAACGCCCTGCCGGGCCTTGATACCAGTATCCACACCGGTAATGACGACAACCCGCTCCAGGCGGGCGGTCATGTGGAATTCACCGTTGTGGACGCGGACTACGCGCAGGTCGCCTCCTTCGGCATCTCGCTTGAAGAGGCCATCGGCAAGGAAGTCGTGCAGCTTGGCGAAGCCCACATGCAGGGTGACGGCAGCCATTTCCACGACGGCAGCGATGCCGACCACGGCCAAGGCCAGATCGTCATCGGCGCCGAAGGGCAGGACAACACCATCTACGCTTCCCAAGGCAACGACATCATGGTCGGTGGCGGCGGCAACGACACCTTTGTCTGGAACAACCTCAACATGGGGCAGAACGAACACTCCTTGGACGTCATCAAGGACTTCTCAAAGGGCGATAACCTGCACTTTGAGGATCTGCTCGCCGAACATGGCGCGGGGGCGCAGAACGTCCTTACCGGCATGATTGAGGACGGCGAATGGCAGGCGAATGACCAGGGAACCGGCGGCGTCTTCACGGCCACGGCCGAATGCGGATCGAGCATCCAACTGAGCGTTGCCGAAACAGTGGCCACGCTGACGGTCTCCTACCAGCAGGACGGTCAGCAGTATACGCAGAACGTGGAACTGCATAACTTCGACGCTGGTCAGTTCCATGACGAAGTCGGAGGAGATCAGGCTACCGCCGTGCAGCAGATGCTGCATGAAATCATCAAGGTCGGCGGCAGTACCTAGTCAGTCTCTCACATGAACCTGAGGCTCCCGGCAATAAGCCGGGGGCCTCTCACATTACGCTGCAATCAATAGGGACGTCACTTTAAGCAGCTGGCTTTCGCCGGCAAGGAGTGCGGCAAAAACCATGGAACTATTAGATCTTTTTGAAAGCCACATGGAATCTCTGGTCACGGAAATACAATCCCTGCGCAAGGAGATTGTGAAACTTCGCGAAGACGCCGCCGCCAGCCTTGTGTCTCTGACGGAGGAAAACGCCTTTTTGAAGCAAACTGTGGAAGCAGAACAGCACCAGAAGGAAGCGCTGTTGAAGCGCGTGGAGGGCTGGTTGTCGCACCTTCAGGAAATCGCTCCTTCTGCTGAATAACTCAATACTAAATTGAAATTGTTGCATCACCTCATGCCAGTGTGAAAATTATGCATCCACGCGGTAAAAAAGTATTAGCAAAGGCTCAGGGCTTATTAAAAAAAGCCGCAGATGCCGACGAATTGCGAATTCTTCAAGCAGTGGTGTTTCCTCTTGTCAATGGGATGTCCACTGAGGAGACGGCGCGGGCTATAGGAAGAAGCTATACTTGGACTACGAGAGCACGGAATGCATTTATCCGTAACGCAGGGATAGTTAAAAAAAACCGCAAAAAAATCAGAAACAGAGCGCTCATGGCACTGGATGAGGAAGAGGCTTTTTTGGCCCCCTTTGTTGAAGATGCGCGGCAGGGGGAAATTTTGGCGGTTAGCGTACTGCATCATGCCCTGGAGCAGCATCTAGGGCGCAAGGTTACTGTGGCAACGGCGAATAACCTTTTGCGCCGGCATGGCTGGCGTAAAGTGGCTCCTGGTAGGCGCTATGTAACTGTAGATATGCAAGACCAAGAGGAATGAGGAAAGCACTTCCCACGTAACAATGAACAGCAATCGCTTTGCCTTCATGCACGGCGCGGCGTCGGTAACGGCGGATCGCGCCGCGCTCTATTTTGACCCCCAGGGCTATTGGGCACAGCATGGGCGATTTTACTTCAAAACACCCCCCCTCCCCCCCCGGGCCGACATTTTCGCACACCCGCCGCAGGCGGCGCATCTTGCCTTTTTGCATTTTGGGGAGTCCGGAGGGCGCAGCCCTTTGGCGCACACATTGCGAAGCAATGTATAAGTGCGCCCTTCGCCCTTTCAGCGCTCCGGGGCAAAGAGGGCAAGGCACAAAGGCACTTGCTGCGGTCACAGGCGCACCCGACGGAATGACTGAAGCGGCAGGTGGTGGTGGCTTGTACCGCGCAATAACGGAATGTCCCCCTGCGAGAGACGAAAGGCAACCGGAGGAAGGGAAAGGGGGTTGCCTCTTGATGGACATGGCGTTGGCCTATGCGCGTTGTGATGGGGAAAAAGGAAACCCCGACTTACGCCGGGGCACATGAAAAAAGACGGGGAAGACCGTCACGGGCTTGGCTCAAAAGTCTCAAGGACAAGGGCAAGGTCAGCAGGCTTTTTTGCGTACATTTTTTTTGCAAGGTCCGCATAATAGTCTTGAAGGTTCTCGTTATCCGGCCATGAAAGACTGTTTTCTACCATCGCGCCAATTAAAATCATCCTGCGTGTACGCCTCTTGTCCTTCATGGCATAGAGCTGTTTCTTTTTTGCTTCAAGGTTACGGAGCCGATCCATCAGGGCCTTTTCCTGCTCCTCGATGGTCTTGCGATGTTTTCTCTGTTCCATGGTGCAATCCCCCTAATGCTTTCAGGTTTACGATTCCGACGGCTTTCCACACTTCGGCGGAAAGGAGTCGGATATTTTTTAGGATGCCGTTCGCTGTGGAGGACATAGAGGGTAGGAGACGGTATCCGGCAAGCGCTCTTTGGTTGGCGACATCGACTTGGGTCACAATATTCTGTTGTGTACGGTGTAACAGTCTCAAGATATTGCCTGCCGTGACTGGAGCCACGCCACCGTCTTTTCCAGTGCTGCGAGGCGTTGGGCTAACTCGGCGATCTCGTCCGACGGCGGCAGTTGCCCCTTGTTGGCTTTTTCCAGCAGGGTCGACAGGCTCTGGAGTTCCAAAAAGACCTGCTGCAGGGTTTTGTCCAACCAGGCATCTAGATCCTGCTGATACAGCTTCTGCTCCTCCTGAAGTTTTTGTAGATAATGCATTAAATCCGCGGCAGACAGTCTGCCGGTCTGCGAAAACTTCTTCTGTAACTCCTTGAGCATCAGGTCGCAATTCTGTTCTACTGTGGTCATGATTTTCATCCTCTCTTAAACGTTGCAATTCGATCCTGATTTCTTCCTGTTCTCGGTTGATCTGTCGCACCGCCAGGTTGTGATCGCCGCGTTCGGTGCGCACCCCTTTACCTTCCAGTTCCCCGGCGGCCTGCCCAAGGTGGATTTGCGGCAGTTTTTCGATGCCCTGACGCGCGTAACTGCGGTGGTCGATGGTAACGCCGTACTTCTCAAGCTGGCGATTACAGATTGCTGCCCACCGCGACCGCATGTGTTCCACGAGTTTCGCCCCTGTTTTCTGGTCGTCGAGGCACCGGGTCTTTGCCCCGAGACCGCCATCCGGTAGGTATTCCCGCACCGTGAACTGGAAATCCAGGTGTGGGTTGCCATCTTCATTGTGGTAATTCGCATCAAACGCTACTTTATGTGTTTCGCACATCCAAAGCGCAAATTCGTGTATGATTGCTGCTCTTTCTTGTGCCGAGCACTCGATCGGCAACGCCGCATGACCCTCACGAGCTGTCGCGGCGTCTTTCCGTTTTTCTGCAGCATCTGCCATGATCCACAATGTTTCGCTGGATATAGGATGACTGCCGTGCGGCAGATAAACGCCTAGGTGGATGACATCCTTTTTCCGGCTGTAATTCCACGTCCGCCCAGCAACGGTGACGCTCCCGGCGCGTTTGTAAGCGGCCGCTACCTGGCATGATCGCGGTTTTTTCGTCTTGCGCCGACTGCCGTCTTTGCGCTTTTTCCCGCCAACAGACCTGCTTATAACGCCAAGGTGTAAGGAATATATCGCCATAGCCATTACTCATGCGCGATATTCCTGATTTCGCTGGCGCGCCAGACGCTAGTGCGTTTTGTTAACTTGACTGGCCTGGGAAAAATTCCTGAACGGATGCCGGCATAAAAAGTTGACTTGCTGATAGAGAAATACGTAAGTATTGCCGGAAGACGGACATATCCATCGTGCGGCATGCTGATTTCACGTTGAGTCATGTTGCACCTCTTTGACATATAGCGTTTGTCAAAGAGGTGGGATTTTCCGGTTGGTTTCCGGCAAGAAAGAAAAAACAGGCCCCATCGATTTCACAAAGGCCTGCTCTGAATAGTAAAAAAATATTTTTAATTTTTTAGGCGTTTCCGCTTCGTTTCCGGTGGAAATTATCGGTTATAGTTCGGCTGCCTCGGAAAACTCGCTCATGTCACCGCCTGATCGAGCTTCTATTGATCGCCCGTGCAGTTGCGGCTTATCAGCGCTGTGGGCAATTTTTGACATGCATGCGCGGTCAGCCTGCCTGTTCGGTAATATATTTATATCATAAAATAAATGCATTATGGCATGATGAATTCTCCAAAACGGCGAATGCGGATATCGCATTTTGGGGGTTTATTGGGTTAATATGGATTTTATTGATATACAAATATTTTTTACCGAACAGGCAGGCTGACCGCGGAGCAGGAAAATGACCCTTGCACGGGTATTCTTCCTTGGTAAGCAGAACAGTAGTTGTTATGAGAAGTCATTTCATAATTCATTATGAAATGACTTCTACATTTTTCGGCGAAGTGATGCGAATAAATCAGCCCCAGGCTGATTTATTCAAGGAGTGCTAACCGCTACGGTTTCCAGATTCTCCGCTTGGAGCCTCACTGTCCGCTTCCTTACCAGTCCCCGGCAGCAGCAAGCCGAAGGCATCGAGGCATCCGCCGCAGACGGCAAGCTCACTGCCATCGTCATTGTCCCAGGGACGTGTATCTCGTGTCATCGCCACTGCGGGATTGCCGCACAGCGCGCAGAGGCCGCGCGTGCCGCGAAGCAAAGCATTCATAATCCGTTCACTGGTGCGCTGGCGATAGGCAGCTGAGTCATACATTCTGTATCCCTCTGCGGAGACCATCAGAGAGCCGCGGTTTTCCCGCACCTTTACTATAGTCAGCTTGAGACCGCTTGCCGTAAAACCTTGGAAGGCTTTTTCCGTATAAGACAGCCAACCTGGGGGGATCGCAATGATAACATCCACGTCCGCGGGAAAAAACTGGGGGAAGCTTTTACGCAGACGTGCTGCGTCTGCCTGGTGTTCCACGTCTTCTTGCTCGTCAACGGTCTGTTCCTGCTTCGGCGTGGCTCCCTCCGAGTCCGCCGGAAAATTGTTCTGCGTCCCCGTTGATGCCTTTGGCGCGATATCCGTGTTGTCGGCGATTTCGTTAGTAGCCTCACTGCTGTCCGCAGGCGTTGCAGCAGGCGTGCGTTGCTGCTTCGGGTTTTCGGCTTTGGGGATATCCCACCAGGCCGCGCATGTGGATGCCGCTTGCCGCATTTTTTCCAGCATGCCGATGTCTATTTTGCCGCCATTGCCTTTAGCGTCTTTGTCCTGTCGCGCCGACAGGCACTCCTCTACACGTTTGGGCAGGCCGCTGAGGCCCAGGGGCATCGGGGGCGGCACCCTCTTGGAGCTGGGCCGATCGCACTGTTCTTGTCCTAACAGGCTGCGGCAGCGCTGAAAGGCATCGTTGACTGAATCCTGGATGGTTACGGGATTGCCGGACCAGGTGATTGTATCAAGCGTACAATGCCCTTGTAGTAACTCACCAACACTGGCATCGGCGCCAAAAAGCTTCTTCGCCCATTCTATGGTGCGCGGATCACGAGTTTGCAAAAAAATCTTGTTGGTGCAGTTGGCGAGCAGTGAATCCACGGCGCTGTCCCACCCGGCCGAGAGAAGCGAGGCAACGCTTTGGGTTGCGACGATATTGATATTCCGGAATTCCCGGCTTACGGAAAAAAGGTTTCTGTCCGAGAGCTTGTTTGTCGAAACATCAATAATATCCTGGAACTCATCGCCAACCATGAAGGTGTACCTGCCTTCCGGAAGCCGCAGTCCGTACGCGTACAGTGCTTCGTAAAATCGCTCCTTGATGACGCGGGAAAGCATGGCGGCAGCGCGACCGCAACTGGGGTCGAAATGCACCAGGACCACCTTGTTGCGCCGGTAGATCAGTTCCTTGAAATCTACGGAGCAGGCGTCAGGTTCCAGACACGAAAAGCGCGCCATGAGGTTTTTCGTTGTGTCGATTTCTTGCAGCCGGCTGTTGATGCCCTTCAGCATCCAGGTTAATTGCTCGGCTTCCGTGGTTTTCCCATCGGCATGTTCCACAAAAATATGAAAACGCTGCGCCTGTATTGCTGCGCATAAAGCTTGGGCTTTTGCGAGCCAGGGCGGCTCGGCTTTGCCCTGGTAAAGCTTTTGGAGTTTGGCAAGCTCGTGACAATAATACTGCCAGAGACCCTGCGCCAACGCCCGGTTGTTCAGCATTGTACACACAGCTTGCAGCGTCGGAGTAAATCGGCGCGCAAAATCGTTTTTGGCGGTCTTGCTCAGAGCGTGCATTGCCATGGCGACTTCTGCTGCTATGCGTCCACCCTTATACAGCCATGTCACGTTGCGATCCTGCGCACAGCCGGTCGTACTCAAGGCAGAGAAAAGCTCCAACAGTTGTCCATCATGCAGCTTTGCCAACAGGTTCGTGGCATTCGCCATTGGGCCGGAACCGAATTCCACGATATCGTCCTCGCGTCCGCAGGCCCTGGCCAGGGCGCGGGTTTGGCTGCCGAGGTTGCCCTTCACGTCCAGAACCAGGCCGCCAAAACCCGCTTTGAGGAGAGAATCCAACATGGGCAACAGCACAGAACGCGTCTTGCCGCTGCCGGTATTCCCCAATACCAGCGTCGAGCGCGCACCTTCGGCAAAAGAAATGGTGCGGCCGCTGTCAAAGGTGAACAGAGCCTCATCCGGCTTGCAGGTCTCTACCGGTTGGTCGGCGACCTCTACGGCGGCCAGGGGTGCGAGAAAACCTGTCAGGTGCTGCTGGTATTCGTTCATGGGGGGCTTGTTGATAACGGTCTTCATGGCTTTCCTCCGAGTTTGGGGGTTGCCTGCCTAGTTGCCTTAAAAACCGGCGTTCCCCCGGCAGGTGGAGGGGGGCGTTCACATGGTGAACACGCCCCCCGATCACCGTGACAGGGGAACAATCAACAATGAGCCGGCGAGGCTCCTTCCTCCGGGCGTTTCGTCCGTAGGACGGGGGTTTCCGCCTCCGGACGGACCAAGGGGGTAAGCATCGTGACAATGAGGAGCATGGCGACGAGTTGGCGGGAAGCTTGCGCCGTATGGCGCACCCCGCAGGTCGGGATGGATGGGGCGGTGTTGTAGGTAGAGTTGGGTCTTCTCGTCGAGCTTGCGGCTAATAAGTCCAGATCCGTCATAAGGGAATTTACCGGTTGGTTTCCGGAAAAAAAGAAGAAGTAGACCCTCTGTGATTGTATAAGGGCTTGTTTGTAATAATAAATATTTTTAAATTTTTAAGCCGTTTCCGCAACGTTTCCGGCGGAAATTTCCGGTTATCGCTCTTCTCCCTTGGAAAACTCGCTCATATCACCCATGATCGAGCTTCTATTGATTACCCTGCCTTCTTGAGACGAACCATAAATTAGGGGCGCGCCTGGATGGATATATTAAGCCAGAGATATGGGATCAAAAGGAGCAGAGTGGCGAGTAATACTCTACGGCACGTCGAGCAAAGACACCCAGTCTAGAAGTCATCTCATAATCAACCTGAGCAAAATGAGAATGCAGCCCAATTGCGCCATAGCCAAGAAATTTTCAGCATGAAATTCATATCTTATGACAAGACGGCGGAAATTTTGCAGCCGTGCGAAGAAGCGTTCAATTTTCCAGCTGCGGCGGTAGCGCCGCAAAGGCCGGCCATCTTGCGTTTTGAACCGATTCTTCCGGTTCGGGGCAATCATTTCAATGCCCCAATCCTCTTCCAGCTTGGCATCAAGCTTGTCGCTATCGTAAGCCTTGTCGCCGATCAAGCGGCTCGGCAGCTCACTGGTAAAGGTCTGGGCCAAGGTATCCTCCACCAGGGTCACTTCATGAGGCGACGCGCTTGCCACGTGAAGGGCGAGAGGAAAACCAGCAGCGTCTGCCACTGCCATGATCTTGGTGCCCTTGCCGCGTTTGGTTTTACCACCTATGGCAGGTTTGGTATGGCGGATATCGCTCCGGCATATCCTTCCAAGGTGCCCCGGTTCGCAAAATCCACAGAACGCCGTTCAAAACTGCCCGTGGCTCATTTATGACTGGTCTGCCTTGTCCTCTTGGCCCCTTGGGAGTGGCTGTAAGCAGAGGTGCTACCAATTCCCATTGCTCATTTGTAATATCCATCCCTTCCCATTCAGGGAAAACTTGTCAAAAGTCTAGAAAACTGCTAAATTTATGCCGTCTTGAATATGAGATGGCTTCTAATGTATAGCTGCCCGAGCGGGATTTCCGATTGGTTTCCGGCAAAAAAGGATAATGGACCCCCGGCGAGTTTACGAGAGTCTATTTGCAAATTTTAGGTGTTTTCGCTTCACTTCCGGCGGAAAATTTCGATTACAGTTCTTCTCCCTCGGAAAACTCGCTCATATCACCGCCCGGCCGAGCTTTATTGATTGCCTGTGCTGCATTCTTGAGACGTTTGCAACTTTCCCGCCTTGCAATAAAAGCCAGAAAAGCGGTTCTCGATTGTCTGCCGGGGTAGTGCTCGGGGACTCCGCTGCCGTTTTCCCAGTTGCGGATGGTGCGCTCTGTCACTCCTGCCAATTTTGCCGCTTCTTCTTGTGTCAGTTCTGGCTGTGGTGGCTTTTGTTGCCGTGATGATTGAGTGATAACAACGGGTACGGTGGCGGTGGCCGCAGGTTTGGCTGGAGGCTGAAACCCTTTTAATCGAAAGCCTTTCACATGGTTGACTTGTATAATATGGTTTTTTTCGCAATATACTTCGACATCTTCCTTCCTGAGCAGAAGGCTGTCAAAGTATAGGGGTTTGAAAAATTCCTGGAAGAAGTTTCTATCATTAGGGAATGTAGCCAGCAAATTCGCCTTTTCCGGTTTTTCCCCTTTATAGGTTTCTTTGATCGCCATACGCATTACTGTCAAAATAGAGAGATCGGTTCGTTGCGACAGTTCTTCGCACAACGCGTCTGCTCTCAAATTTAAACTGACAAGCCCTGGTTCTATACTACTAAATGCCTTTAGCCTTTTCTCGAGATCTCTCGTAAGTATCTCCCCGGGGTTCCAGACGTAGCTTTCTTTAAGCGCGCCACTGATGTTGGCAAGCGATTGCACGAGGGCATCACGCCATTCGTCCTCCAGTGCGCATCCAAGCTGAACCCTCCAACAGTCAATATATTCTGACATGTCCATTCTTTGTCCCTCCTGGATCAGGATACCCAAGAAATTTATCTCCAACAGGCCGTTCAGGAGCGGCAATACAACATTGGACTACATGATACAGCAAGAGGCGGTGATTGTCATGAGGGTGGCTTTCTGCATTTCCGCCTTTTCTGATTTTGGTGAGAATAAGCGCCAAGCTTCGCTTTTGGCATCGACACGCCTGCCTTCCAATTTTGCCACAAATTGATTCCGCAAAAGAGTTATTTTATACAATAATATTCTTTATCTGGTAAATAATTTAAAGATAAAAATTTGCTTTGGCAGCCCCATTGAAGGGGAACACCTTCAATGACCGCCGTAGGCGGTGAAATTGACTTCTTTACCAATAAAAAAGTTAGTTGTAAAAAATACCGTTTTTTCGGAATATTTTTTGCGGCAAACTTGGCGGGCAGGCGTCGATCTGTTCTTCTTGATGTCACGCCACCTCGGCATGCAGAATACATACTCAGCCTGGGGGTATCCAGCATGAAGGCGATACCCGGGGTGTTGTGTCGGTGCGACCGGTGCTAGGAATTGGAGCCTCCTTTGGCGGCCTCGTTGGCGCCGCGTTGTCACCGCAAGCCCAATGAGCCTCACTATGTCCGTAAGCTGTCGAGATAGTCGCTCCACTCCTGCATCATCCGGCGTCGCTCAGGCAGATATTCTGCATAGTTATACGCTGCGCGCACGTCATCCCGCTCCCCATGGGCAAGTTGGCGTTCTATCCAGTCCCGATTGTAGCCCTGTTCGTTGAGTAGAGTTGAAGCCATAGAACGGAAGCCATGGGTGGTCATCTCGTGTTTTTCATAGCCCATACGGCGCAGAGCGTTCAGCATGGTGGCATCGGCTATTGGGCGGGTTTCGGTTCGGATGGACGGGAACAGGTATTTGCCGTTGCCGGAATACTGCTTGAGTTCCGTCAATATTTTTACCGCCTGCCGGGCAAGCGGAACGATATGCGTCTGCCGCATTTTCATGCGGGGGGCAGGGATACGCCATTCGGCATTCTCAAGGTCAAATTCATCCCAGGTTGCGGCACGAAGCTCAGTAGGACGAACAAAAAACAGCGGCGCTAGACGTAGGGCGCAGCAAAGCGGATAATAGCCTTCATAGGTATCCAGGTCGCGCAACAAAGCCCCGACTTTGTGGGGGTCAGTGATGGCCGCCCTGTGTGTCACCTTGCGCGGGCGCAAGACGCCGCGCATATCGGCAACAATATTGTGCTTGGTGCGTCCCATGGCGACAGCATAGCGGAAAATTTGCCCGACAAGCTGGAGCAGACGGCGGGAGGTTTCCAACTGTCCTCTCTGCTCAATAGGCTTAACCACAGCAAGAACGTCCTGGGGTTCCATTTTGGCGATGTGTATGATGCCAAGGGGGGCGAAGAGGTAGGTTTCCAACCGGAACATGACGGTATTGCGGTGTTTGGACGTGAAGTCCACAGTCTGGCTTGCGTGCCATTCCAAGGCGATATTTTTGAAGGTATCACGCTCTTCGGCAAGTTTGGCCTCGCGCAACTGTTTTTTCTGCAAGCTTGGGTCAATGCCCTTGGCGAGAAGACGCTTGGCGTCTTCCCTCCGTTCACGGGCGTCTTTCAGGGACACTGTAGGGTATTCCCCGAAGCTGAGCAGTTTGCTTTTGCCATCAAAACGGTAGGCCAAGCGCCAGAGCTTACTGCCAGTCTTTGGGATGAAGAGGAAAAGGCCGCCGCCGTCAAAGTGCTTCTGGAGCTTGTCAGTGACCTTCAGATTTCGTATATAGGTATCGTTGAGCATGGCGCACCTCCATTGTGCTTCGCTTTGCGGAGATACCCATAACGGAGAAAATTGCCTGGAGATTAAACTAGTTATACAGTGGGTATCAGGCCGTCATCGCGGACTTCATACCTACTATTATACCTACATTTTGGTCGGATGCAACAGCACGAAACCGCACTTTGGGGAACTAAACTGAAGTAAAAAAACAAAGAACGCCAATATGTTTTGCACGTTGGCGTTCTTCTTGATACCCAGATTTGGCGTCCCCAGGGGGATTTGAACCCCCGTCGACGGCGTGAAAGCCATTTCGCAACCCCGCGCCCACCAATGAAATCAGGACTTTAGATGTGCATATCGGTACAAAAAAAGCATAGCGGTACACAGTGCGGTACACAGTCCGGTGCACAATTCTCGCCAAAAGACCTTGTGAAAAATCCCGTTGTAATCCCCATTGGGGATTTGAACCGCTCCTCATTTCTGGCGGTGGGTACGTTTTCATAATCCAATAGTTTCCTCCAGTGGCCGGATAGCGGATAGCTATGCCCGGCAACAGATGCGGTCATAATGCCTTGCAGCCTTGCTTGCAGTCAACCCGCCCCATAAAACAGGGGCAGGGCGGCTTGCCGCGCATTCTTTCCCTTGCAGCGGAGCGGGCCAAAGCATGGTATCGCCACCCGCAAAAATGTCACGTCCTGATCAAAGGCAACCGACGGACTCGATCTGAGCGCAGGGAAGCCTATCAGGTAATCATTGAAACCATGCTTTCGTTTCTGGACTTGGCTTCCCTGTGTTTGGGAACGCCTACCCTGGATAACGGGTTTGTAGACGTGGATATGAAAACCCTAGTGAACGCTTCCGGCATGAGTCAGCGCCGATGTGAGCGGGCCATAGCCGATCTCAAGGAGGCCGGGCTTGTGGAGGTAAAACAGCCTCGCAAGCTCAACGAACATGGGGAGTATGTCGGCTTGCGGGCCATCCGGGTCATACGGGAGGCGTTCTTTGAATTTCTCGATCTTGGCCCCATGCTCCAGCGAGAGCGGGCCGGAGCCACGGAAAGATTGCGCCGTAAAGCCATGCGGGCAAACCGTAAGTTGGCGGATATGATGCGGCGGGCTTCACAAGGATTGAAAGCTATGGTCCGGCGCCCGCCACTTGCACGAACAGATCAGGAACGTAGCAACGCCAATGCCCGGCGCTGGACTCAGGCTTGTGCCAAATACATGCTCGCCGATGTACCAGCCGATGAACTCCGGCGACGAGTTAGCGCGGAACTTGGCCTTCCGCTCGATTATAGCCCTGGACGCGCATAGTCAGTGCGAAGGCCCACCAATGGGCCATTTCCATTAATAGGGCTATTTTTAGCTTTTCCACCAACACAAAAAATGCTGTTCTCATGCAGAATGAATCGGCAGGCTCAGCTGCCCCGGTTTTTTGCTTGTTCTCAAAAAAATACGTGCCGCATAGTTGGGTCTTTGCTGTCGCCCATAAATCAAGAGGCAAAAAAATCATGGCAGAATCTGAAGTAAGCCAGATTGATTCACCAAAAAAAGCCCCGCACGATACGGGGCTTCCAGGGGCGCGACAATAAAAACCGCAACGCTTAGCTCCGCTTGTGCGCTGGTTGCAGTGCAGCCTTCAATGTCCTATCGTGCGCCATGCGCAAACTCCTCGCCATTCTCCTGTTCTTCCTCTTGTTGCCCAACGCAACGTATGCTGCCGAAATCGAGGCGGCCTTTTCTCCTTACGGTAAAAGTCTTGAGCTTATACTTCAGGCA
>Ga0082212_10006811_pt1 | contig 15251 bp, 17 predicted proteins | sample TergutNt197P3_FD_71548 | JGI IMG/M metagenome (GOLD analysis project Ga0082212, IMG submission 71548) | Neocapritermes taracua P3 segment gut microbial communities from Petit-Saut dam, French Guiana - Nt197 P3 | ecosystem: Host-associated > Arthropoda: Insects > Digestive system > Gut ...
TATAAAGCGCTTCTACCTGATGAAAGAAACAATGGGCGCGATAAGATATGGCTTCATTCCGATAGACACGACCCGGACAAATAATTCGGATAGGCGGTTGCGTTTTTTCCATCACCCGCGTTTGAACGGAAGAAGTATGCGTTCTCAGCAAAATATCTATACCCTGTTGAATGAAAAAAGTATCCTGCATATCGCGTGCAGGGTGGTCGTCTGCAAAGTTCAAAGAAGAAAAAACGTGCCAATCGTCTTCTATTTCAGGACCTTCGGCGATAGAAAATCCCAAACGGGCGAATATATCGCAAATTTCTTTTTTGACAATTGATAAAGGGTGCCGCGTACCTACTTTGTAAGGGTAAGCGGTTCGGGTTAAATCAATCGATCCGGCTGAAACATTGGGGTTTTCAACGCTTGTTTTCAATTCATTGATTTTTTCCTGTGCCTGTTCCTTGAGTTCATTGAGTTTTTGCCCAAGCGCTCGTTTTTCCTCAGCGGCTACCAAGCGAAAGTCGTTCATCAAAGAAGCGATTTCTCCTTTTTTACTCAAATATTTGATGCGCAAGGCTTCAATTTCCTCGCTGCTGCGAACGTTCTTCAAACGGTTTATTTCTGCCAACAAGGCATTGATTTTGTCAATCATTTTTTTATTATGAATTACGAAATGATCATGTCATCCCGCGCTTGACGCGGGATCTTCTAAAATCAAGGGATTGCGGGTCAAGCCCGCAATGACACTCAACTTTCATTTATTATGCTGCAAAGATAATAAAAAAGATAACAACTCCTTCACTTTTTTTTGAAAAACAGGGTGGACGTAGTCGGGAGCGATTTCGTTGAAAGGTTCTAATACAAACAACCGTTTATGGAAAAGAGGGTGGGGCAGTTGCAGGTTTTCCGAACGGAAAATCAAGTCATCGTATGCAATTATATCAATATCTATCAAGCGGTCTTGATAGGAATGAGTCGTTTTTTCTGCTCTGCCCATTGTTTTTTCGATGGATTGGGTAATTAACAGGATTTCCTCCGGAGGAAATTGCGTTTCGACACAAACCACCATATTCAAAAAATTATTTTCTGATTCAAATTTCCAAGGTTTGGTTTCATAAACCGAAGATATATCTGAAAAAACGCCTATTCTTTCGGATATATAATCGATTGCCCGCAATAGATTGGCCTGTCTGTCCTCCAGATTAGTACCCAAGGATAGATAAACCCGATTCATATAATTAGCATGGCATCGCCGTAAGCACCAAAACGATATTTTTCTTTGATTGCTTCCTGATAAGCGTGCATAACAAATTCGTATCCGCCGAAAGATGCAGCCTGCATCAACATGGTTGATAGCGGTAAATGGAAATTGGTTATCAGGCTGGTTGCCACACTGAATTCATAAGGTGGAAAAATAAATTTATTTGTCCATCCTTCATATACTTTCAAATGCCCCCTTGTAGTCATAGTGCTTTCAGTAGCTCTCAATACGGAAGTACCTACCGCACATATTTGTTTTTGGTTGTCTTTGGCTTGGTTGACTATATTTACTACCTCTTCTCCAATAATCAATTCTTCCGAATCCATCTTGTGTTTTGTCAAGTCCTCCACATCAATCTCTCTAAAATTTCCCAGACCGGAATGAGCGGTAATAAAAGCAAACTTCAATCCCTTTATTTCCAATCTTTTCATGAGTTCTCTGCTGAAATGCAAACCGGCAGCCGGAGCAATGACTGCGCCTTCGTTTTTTGCAAAAATAGTTTGGTAACGTTCGGTATCTTCCGAAATCACTTCACGTTTAATGTAGGAAGGGATAGGCATTTCACCCAGAGAATACAGTATTTTTTTAAATTCTTCGTGTTGACCATCGAATAAAAAGCGAAGTGTACGTCCTCGAGAAGTTGTGTTATCAATTACTTCTGCCACCAATGAATCATCTTCACCGAAGTAGAGCTTATTTCCGATACGGATTTTCCGGGCAGGATCGACCAATACATCCCAAAGCCGCAATTGTTGATTCAACTCACGTAGAAGAAATACTTCTATTTTAGCTCCTGTTTTTTCTTTATTTCCATATAGCCTTGCCGGAAAAACCAAGGTATCATTAAAAATAAAAACATCTTTATCTCCATAATAATTCAAAATATCTTTGAATATTTTGTGCTCGATTTTACCTGTCTTCGGATGAATAACCATCAATCGCGATTCATCCCTGTTTTTTACCGGATGAAGGGCTATTAATTCTTCCGGAAGATTGAATTTAAATTTAGAAAGTTTCATATATATTTATTTTTATCTCTTTTCAATTGTTTCAGGATTATGCGCAATACAAAATTCATCAACCGTTGAGCATTGCTCTAATGTGACATCACCAATTTTTGTTCGTTGCAATGCGATTAAATGCGCGCCGGACTGTAAAGCCTTTCCTATATCCCGAGCCAACGCGCGAATATAGGTTCCTTTACTGCAAACAATCCGTATGGTCAATTTATCTTCATGGAAAGATAAAAGTTCGATCTCATCAATAACTAACAACTTGGGTTTCAAATCAACTTCTATTCCTTGCCTTGCCAATTTATAGGCTCTGTTGCCTGCAATTTTGCAAGCCGAAAAAGCCGGAGGTATTTGTTCAATGCTGCCGGTGAATTGCTTTAAAACATTCTCAATCATCTCTTTTGTGATATGACTTGTTTCAAAGGTTTCATCAACGGCAGTTTCCAAATCAAAAGAAGGTGTAGTGGTGCCTAATCGCAAGGTGGCAATGTATTCTTTGCTTTGATATTGAAACTCTTCAATTCTTTTGGTTGCCTTTCCTGTGCAAATAATCATAACCCCTGTTGCCAAGGGGTCTAACGTTCCCGCATGACCTACTTTGATTTTTTTTATCCGCAAGAAACGAGAGATTCTATACCTGATTTTAGACACCAAATCGGATGATGTCCAATGTAATGGCTTATCAAAGTACAATATTTCTCCTTCCAAATAGTCAGACATGAATTAATGATTAGTGATTAATGACTGAGAAAGTGATGATTATTAAGGCTACTGCGATGCAATAATAGGCAAAGTATATTAATTTTCCTTTTCTTACGATGTTGAGCATCCATTTGCAGGCAATCGTTCCGAATATATAAGCAGATATAAATCCGATTATCAGGGACGAAGTGGAAATTCCGGATTGTGCTTGGGAAAAATCACCTTTCACCAAATCCAAAAATGTTTCGCCCAATACAGGAACAATCAACATCAGGAAAGAGAAACGTGTTACGTTTTCTTTTTTATTTCCCAAAAGAAGCCCCGTTGAAATAGTTACTCCCGATCGGGACAGTCCGGGGAAAATAGCAATCGCCTGTGCAATCCCGATGATGAAAGCGTCTTTGAAAGAAATTTCCGATTTGTCACGAGCTTTTGCATAATAGGTGAATATAAGTAAAGCAGCCGTTATTAATAACATACAACCTATTAATATCAATCCGTTGCCGAAAACGGCTTCTACCTGATGCTTGAAAAAAACGCCTACAATTCCCACCGGAATCATGGAAAGCAACAATTTTGCAATGTATTGCGTTTCATCGTTCCATTGGATTTTAAACAAACCTTGAAACAATTTCCAAATTTCATTTCCGAAAACGGTGATAATACTCAGTACGGTTGCAGCATGGACGAGAATCTCGAAGGTCAGATTTTCACTTTTTATGCCCATGAAAGTTTCTGCAATCTTCAGATGACCGCTGCTGCTTATCGGTAGAAATTCGGTTAGACCTTGAATAATCCCCAAAATTAGCGCTTGTAGCCAAGACATTTCTTCCATAACTTATTTTTTTAAGGTTTTGTCTTCCGAATCTTTAGGCTTTACGAGAATTGCCACTGCTACCAATGCAAATCCAATCATTGTTACGATTGGGGATAGTTTAATTCTACTGAAACTGAAAATAGTCGGATCAAATCCGGTTTCTTCTGTTGTTTTCCCCCCCGACATCAACCAAAATCCGATGATTATGATCACGATTGAAACTGCCAGCAAAATAAAGTTCATTTTACCAAATACAAAATTTTTCTTGTCCATAATTATTATTTTTTACTTTCATACAAAAAATAAATCATCTCCTTCCATACGGAGATACCTGTTTACTGCCATACGGGTAGCGCTTAACGAAATGAAAATTCCCAAAACTAAAATGCTTCCTGCGATTATTAACAGTGAATATATGTCGATTAATTCCCATATTTCTTTGAAATCTTTGGAAATATAATACAATCCTCCAAAGAGTATGCCAATGGCGATCAAGGCTGCGATAATACCGGAAAAAATTTGCGATCTGACAAAAGGTTTTCGAATAAACCCAGCCGTAGCGCCAACCAATTTCATGGTGTGAATCAGAAAGCGATCGGCATAAACTCTCAATCGAATGGTATTGTTTATCAAAGCAAACGAAATAATTAACAAAAGGGCGGCCAGTCCCAATAGAATGATACCTATTCTGCGAAAATTATCGTTTACTAATTCCATCAATTCCTTGCGGTACTCCATGCTACTGATGTTAGAAGACAATTCCTTGATTTGACTTTCTATCTCTGAAAATTTTTCAGGGTTGGTATATTCCGAATGTAAACGGACAGCGATTAAGCCGGGTAGGGGATTAAAACCCAGAAATTCCTCCGGATTCTGCCCTATATCGGCTTCTAACTGCTTCGCTGCCGCTGCTTTGGAAATATATTCGGTTGACTTGACAAAATCTTTTGCTTCTAATTTTTTGATCAGACTGTTCACTTCTTCATCTTTAATATCATCGGACAAAACAATATCGAAAGAAAGGCTTTCTTTCACATAGGTAGAAAGATTTTTAGCCAGTAAAGCAAGAAAAATAATCAGTCCCAGCAAAAACAAGACCAAAGATATACTGATGGTTGCAGTTACTCTCGAATTAAAAAAAGCCGCAGGCGAAATAGCACGCTTGTGTTTCATTCTCAATACTTGAAAAATTGAATTGTACTGTTCAGGAAACAAAATCCCCAAAGTCGGCACAAAATTATAAAAAATACTTAGGAATTTATCCGTTTTAATTTTTTTTAACTAAAAAAAGTATTGATAGATCGAAAAACGGAGCATAAAAACAGATACAATGAAGTAAATTTTTGCTGCAAAATTAGTATTGTTTTATTCAAGTTTTTTTGAGGGCATTCATAAATTCATTAAAAAGTACAGCGTTTGAAATATATGTTTCAACAAGTATATATAGAAGAAGGAAAAGAAGGACGCAAAATGAATTAATGATAAACAGAAAACTGCATTTAAGTCGTGATATCGCCTTGCTTTCTTGATAAACCAACCGGTGAGAATGGAAAAAATAATAAATGGAATAACAAAATGCCGTCAATATAATCATTGCTTTAACAAAACTTATATTGAAATTAAGGAATGATGAGAGCCAATTTATTACGATAAATAATAAACTGCTTAACAGGATGAATGAAAAAAAATGAAGTGTAAAAATACCGTGGTCGAAATAATACCATTTTTTCTTGCTATGAAACAGCCATAGCCAAAAAGCAAAAAAAGGCATGTATAAAAAAATTGCTTTAGAAAAATCATGGATAATTCTTTCTTTCCATTTGTCTATATCGAAATTTTGGGTATCAATTTCTTTCCCTTTGATATTAATATTTTTTTCCGAACCCTGTCGGGATGTTTTTTCTTGAGCATCCTTATCCTTTTCTCCATCCGGTATATCTGAGTTGGTCAGGTCGCCATTATTATTATTATTTTCATCATTATTAACTTCTATTTTTAGGATTTCTTTCGTGTTTAAATCCGGAAGTATAGCCGGAATGAAAAAAGTAATGAAACTGATGAATATATATAAGGTGACAGGAGCCACATAAAGTTTTCGTTTGCCGGCAAGGTATTCTTTGGTTAATTTTGCGGGACGAAAAAGCAGATGCAGGATAGATTTCCAAAATCTGCCATCGTAATGCAAAAAATCGGCGATAAAATGCGTAAAAAGATGATAAAAAGGTTGGCGAGTCTCAACGTTTTCCTGACCACATTCCGGACAAAATTGCTTTTCTACAAAGTGTCCGCAATTTTCACAGCGCTTACTTTCCCGCAATTTTGCGTGATAACTCATCAGATTCAATAATAACAAACTAAGAGTTGAGAATTAAATACTTTTTAACTCCCAACTCTTAATTCTTAATTCTTAATTCTTAACTTAATCTACCGGAACGTCTTTGTTCACATTTTTGCAACCAACAAGTGCATAATAAAGCAGATAAGCTAAGCCAATAACAACGACCCAATAGCTTATGAGATAACCTGTACCACCGGTTGCATCAACAATAAAGTTTTGCAATAATGGCAAAATACCTCCACCGCAAACCATTACCATAAAAATACCGGAAGCTTTTTCAGTGAATTTACCCAATCCTTCTACTGCCAGATTGAAAATTCCGCCCCACATAACAGAGGTACACAGTCCGATGAGAACAAATAGAGCAGCACTAACAGGTATATTTGCCAAGCCAAAAAAACCTTCGGCGCCGCCACTTTTGAATACGGGTAAATTAATTAATACAGAGGTCGGAGAAAACATCGCAGCTAAAGTTAATATTAAACCGACAGAAGAAGCTACGCTTAACATGGCTTTTGCAGAAACTTTGCGAGCGATAGCAGCTCCAATGAGTCTTCCTATAAGCATTAAAAACCAATAAGTTCCTGTAACGGAGGCGGCAATGGCTTCCGCACTTCCGCTGCCACGTAATTGCAAAACATCCAAGTCGGGGTTTTGTAGCCATTTATTCAATACGTTCGGAATACCTACTTCTACACCTACATATACAAATATACCGACAGCGCCCAAGATAAAATGCCGGAAAGACAGTGCGCTATACTGAGATTTTTCACCTGTAACTTGCATTACTCTTTCATTTTCAGGAATATTGGTCAATCCAATTACGATGAATGCAAATGCAAAAATAGCCAAAGCGGCATACATTAACGGAAATACATCGCTAATTTGTGCTTTTGCAATTTCAGGAATCAATATACCTGTTAAAATAATAACTGCCGTTCCGCAAAGGGAGTTGAAAGAGCCGCCTACCTGTATCAATTGGTTGCCTTTGTTTCCGCCTCCGCCTAATTTATTCAACATAGGGTTAACTACCGTATTGAGTAAACACATAGAAAAACCGGCAATAAAAGCCCCCAGTAGATAAACCCCAAAACTTCCAAAGGTTCCGGATAGCGTTTGAATACCCACTCCGATGAAACCGACAGCAATTGCGATAAGCGCCGTTTTCTTGTAACCTAATTTTTGAAGTAGATTACCTGCCGGATAACCCATGACGGCATAAGCAATAAAGTTGGCAAAAACGCCAAGGGCTCCCATCCAATTGGGAATCGTAAATTGATACTTTAAAATGTCTCCCATCGGAGATGCCAAATTAGTAACAAATGCAATCATCCCAAAAAGGAAAATCATCACAATAATTGGCAACAAATAATTTTTTTTCTCTTGTACCATGACATTTGAATTTGTTAAATAATGTTAATATTTAGTAAATAATAGAATCCGTTGAGAATTTATAAGTAGTTTTCGACCGGAATTTATTTTCCGGATACAAGGCTATTGTTGGAAAATCGGGATGATGGATGCTGTCGGGAAAATGTTGTGTTTCTAAACAGAAAGCCGACCGTTTGGGGTAGATATGCCCATTTTTTCCAGTGAAACTTCCATCTAAATAATTGCCGGTATAAAGTTGTACTCCGGGCTCAGTGGTATAGATTTCCATTGTAATACCTGTCTTAGGAGAAGTCGCTTTTGCACAAAAAGTTAAGCCATCTTCAGAGCGATTCAAATTGAAATTGTGATCGTAACCGTTTCCGTATATCAACTGTGTGAATTCTTCTTCGATTCGTTCACCAATGGTATGTGCAGAACGAAAATCGAAAGGGGAATCCTCTACCTCCTCCGGTTTTCCCAAAGGAATGGCTACATCGTTAGTTGGCAGATAGTAATCTGCATTTATCACTAAAGAATGGTCGCCGATATAAGGGTCTCCTTCACCCGAAAGATTAAAATAGGAGTGATTGGTCAGATTGATAATGGTCGGTTTATCGGTAGTTGCTTCATAGGTTATTTCAAGTGAATTATCGTCTGTTAAATGATAAACCACGGTAATCTGCAAGTTACCGGGGAATCCTTCTTCTCCATCTTTTGAAAGATAAGTTAATTCCAACGTTTTTTCATCCGGTTGTTTAGCGTTCCATACGACGGCATTAAATCCTTTAATTCCTCCATGCAAGTTATTGGGGCCATTGTTCACGGCCAATTGATACTCATTTCCCTCCAAAAAGAACCGTCCATTTGCAATCCGGTTGGCAGTGCGTCCGCAAATGGCTCCGAAATAGGGTTCTTGCTCATTCATGTAATCGACGATATTGTTTTTTCCCAAAACGACATCTACCCAATTACCGTTTTTGTCGGGAACACATATAGAAACGATTTTTCCGCCATAATTGGTGATGGAAATTTCCACGCCGTTCGTGTTTGTTAAAAGGAATAATTCGGTATTCTTCCCGTCCACTGTCATCTGAAAGTCTTTTTTGTATAGTCTCTCCAGAGTATATGCTCTATTCATGGCATTCAAATAAAGGATAAATAAACATGCAAATATAAGGTATTTATTTTAGAAAATTTTGATAATTCAGATTATTTTTTTCAATATCTTTAAAATAATGATAAGTTCCGACTTTTAGCTCATGTGTAGCGGTTTCATCACAGACGATAATTCCTTTCGGATGCAGTTGGAGGGCTGTAATAGTCCATTTTTGAGAAACAGCTCCTTCAATGGCTTCCGCTAAAGCCCGCGCTTTAGCATGTCCGTTTGCTAAAATCAAGACTTCCTTAGAAGACATAACAGTTCTTACCCCAACGGTTAAGGCTGTTTTTGGCACCTTATTTGTATCATTATCAAAAAAACGCGAATTGGCAATAATTGTGTCGGTAGTCAATGTTTTTATCCTTGTATCTGAATTGAGGGAGGAACCAGGTTCGTTGAAAGCAATATGTCCATCGGCACCCATGCCGCCTATGAACAAGTCAACGCCGCCCGCTTGCCGTATTTTTTCCTCGTACTGGCGACATTCCGCCTCCAAATCCGGTGCATTCCCATTCAGGATATGGATATTTTCCGGTTGTATATTGATGTGGCTGAAAAAATGCTTCCACATAAATGAATGATAACTTTCGGGATGATCTTCCGGAAGTCCTACATATTCGTCCATGTTGAAAGTAATGACATTTTTGAAAGATACGAATCCACTTTTATTAAGTTCCGTTAAACAACGGTACATTCCCAATGGAGAAGAACCGGTTGGCAGGCCTAAAACAAAAGGCTTATCTTTCGAGGGGTTAGCTTTTATTATTGTTGATGCAACAAAATGAGCTGCCCATTTTGATAATGATTCGTAATCCGGTTGAATAACTAATCGCATATATTTTTGTTTTTTTTTCGCAAAATTAGAAAGAAATTTTGAGATTATGGTAAAGATTTCCTATTTTTGTAGCAAATTATTAATAATAAAAAAAAATAACATGGATACACCGTATGTAATTGGAATTGATATGGGCGGAACCAATACCGATTTTGGCATTGTCGATCGTCGTGGAGAAATTTTATTTCGCAGTTCAATCAGCACTTTAGGCTACACTAATGGAGAAGATTATGTCAACGATTTGGGGAATGCAATAAATGACCTGATCGAAAATAATCATTTGAAAAATAAGATCAAAGGAATCGGTATGGGAGTTCCGAATGGTAATATGAATGACGGCACCATAGAAAATGCGGCTAATATCCCCTGGGCCAAAGGAGTCATTATTCCTTTAACCGATATGCTAAGTAAAAAAACGGGCTTGCCTTGTAAATTAACAAATGATGCAAATGCTGCCGCTTTGGGAGAGATGGCCTACGGAGTGGCAAAGGGTATGAAGGATTTTATCGTGATTACGCTGGGCACAGGCGTAGGAGGTGGAATTGTTTCAAACGGACAGTTGGTGGTTGGTCACGACGGATTTGCCGGTGAATTAGGCCACGTAAGGGTAGTTCGTGAAAATGGTCGGATTTGCGGATGCGGTCGTACAGGCTGTTTGGAAACCTATACTTCTGCCACGGGTGTTGCCCGCACCGCTCGCGAATTTTTAGATATGCAGCCGGAACGGAAATCCATTTTACGGGAGATTCAACATCTGCCGATTACTTCAAAGGATGTATATGATGCGGCGAAAAAAGGAGATGCTATGGCTATTGAAATTTTTGATTTTACAGGTAGAATTCTGGGAGAAGCCTTTTGTGATTTTATCGCATTTTCCAGTCCGAAAGCATTTATTCTTTTCGGCGGATTGGCTAACTCCGGAAGTTTTCTGACCGAACCCTTGAAAAAAGCCATTGATGATCATGTTTGTTTTGTCTATAAAGGCAAAACGGAAATCCATATCTCTAAATTAAATGATGCGGAGGCAGCTATTTTAGGCGCAAGTGCTTTGGCTTGGGAGTAGCTAATAATTAAAAGAGTTGTAATAATAATTTAGAAATCTAATCACAAAAATCACAATATTATCTTATGAAACATCAAATTTCAAGACGCCGTTTTCTTGGCGTAACGGCTGCTACCGCAGGTCTGTTCACGATTGTTCCGAGTCGTGCTATAAGCGGGTTCGGATATGTCGCTCCAAGCGATAAATTAAACATTGCCGGCATCGGTGTAGGTGGGAAAGGGCAAGTAAACCTCAACAACATGAAGTCGGAAAATATGGTTGCCTTATGTGATATTGACTGGCAATACGCAAAAAATTGTTTCGACAGTTTTCCCAATGCAAAACGATATGTAGATTATCGCAAGATGTTCGATGAAATTGGGAAAGATATTGATGCTGTAGTCATAGCTACACCTGATCACACCCATGCTGTATGCGCCATGGCTGCTATGCAATTGGGTAAACATGTGTATGTGCAAAAACCGCTAACTCATTCGGTTTATGAGTCGAGGGTATTATTGGAAGCATCGCGTCGCTACAAGGTCGTAACGCAAATGGGCAACGAAGGCCACAGCAACAATGAAGTTAGCGAAGTGTGCGAGTGGATATGGAGTGGTGCTATTGGAGAAGTTACTCGTGTGGATGCTTGGACAAACCGTCCGATTTGGCCGCAAGGACTTATGCGTCCCGAACAAGGTATGTGGGTTCCCGATCATATTGATTGGGATTTGTTTATTGGTCCTGCCGCCATGCGTCCTTATAATCGTGCATATCATCCTTGGGATTGGCGCGGTTGGTGGGATTTTGGAACGGGCGCTCTTGGTGATATGGCTTGCCATGTTCTTGATGTGGTGTTTTCAGCCATGAAATTAGGACATCCCACTTCAGTAGAAGCATCTTCAACTGCCTTTAATACTGAAAGTGCTCCGGTAGCTTCAACAATTCAATACGATTTTCCCGCTCGTCCGAAAGAAAATAAGATAAATATGCCGGCGTTATCAGTGTATTGGTACGATGGAGGATTACTCCCTCGACGTCCCAAAGATTTGCCGGATGGCGTGGAATTAGGTGACGACAACAATGGCATAATTTTTCATGGTTCGAAAGGGACACTGGTATGTGGAAATTATGGTGGAAAATACAGATTATTGCCTGAAAATAAGTTCAAAAGTGTGCCAAAACCGCCCGCTTCATTACGGCGTGTGGGTATGAGCCATGAAATGGATTTTGTACGCGCCTGCAAAGAATCACCACAAAATCGGATATTGCCGCTTTCTAATTTCGAATATTCCGGTCCCCTTAATGAAATGGTAGTGATGGGTAATTTGGCAGTGCGATTGAAAAACTTAGATAAAAAACTTTTATGGGATGGCGTCAATATGCGCATCACCAATTTGTCTGATAGCGATGAAATTAGGGTAACTAATGGTATTCCCGGACAACGACCTCGTCAAGTAACGTTGAATGCCAAACAAGCTGCCGAAGAATATATTCGACATACTTATCGCCAGGGATGGTCACTGGGCGTATAATGGCTTATTGAGAATATAAAAAACCAAAACATTTGTAACAATCTTAACCCCTCGCTCGTCTTGTAGATAGAATGAAATATTTTAATGATCTATAATGTATGAAAACGAGAAGAGTTTTATTTGTCCTGCTTGCATTGTTTCTTGTATCGCCTGTAATGCACAGTCAGAAAACAGTTGACCAACTTTTTAAAGAATTCGCCAAAGAAAAAGGGGTTGATCATGTAGGCATAGGTAAGTTTACGATGAAACTTGCCGGTCTTTTAACGGACGTGATGGGCGTTGACGGAGTAGAGGTGTATAGTTTTGATGCATGTGAACAGTCTGTTAAGGAACGGCTAAACAAGGCAATCACTTCTTTGAAAGATGAAAGCTACGAAACAATGGTTTCGGTGAATGATGAAAAGGATCGTACCAAGATTTTGGTGAAACTGAAAGATGAAACCATTCGGGAAATCGTTGTATTGACAACCGGTGGAAATGATGCAGCGCTTGTCCGCATCAAAGGAAAAATTAAACCGTCTGACTTTGAAAATGTTGTAAATAACAACAAATCGGGTAAAAAATGAATGCAGAGGAGTTCAAGCGCTTATACTATCCTTTTCACCCGAAGCTCTACCGAATTGCTTTTGCTTTACTAAACAATACTGCCGATGCAGAAGATATTCTTCAGGACACGTATTGCAAGCTATGGAGTAAGCACGATGAATTAATCGATATTCTTGAACCGGAAGCATTTTGCGTGAGATTGATAAAAAACCTGTGCTTGGATTTCCTCAAAGCGCCCAGAAACCGGACGGATAACGAATCAACGGAACTATTAGTCATCCATACCGGAACTACCCCCGAACAAGAGTTGGAAAGCAAGGATCAAATTCAACAGATTGAAACACTCATTCACCAATTACCTGAAAAACAACGCATCGTTATGCAGATGAAAGGTTGCGGTGATTGTTCGTTGGAAGAAATAGAAGCTGTGACCGGCGAAAGTGCGGCGAATGTCAGGGTGTTGCTCTCAAGAGCGAGGAAAACGTTGAGAAATATGATGAATAATAATAAATTACGAATTACGAATTAGGAATTACGAGATGATGGATATAGAAAGGTTATTACATAAATTTTATGAAGGAGTATCTACTCCGGAAGAAGAACGTTTGCTAACGGAATATTTTCTGAATGAAAAGCATGTAGATGAGCGTTGGAAAGAAGAACAACAATTGTTCTGTCGTTTACACGATGAACAGATTCAGGTTCCGGCAGGCGTATCCAAACGCTTGGAAGAAACAATCATGCAGATGGAATCCTCCGAGAAATCCCTGCCACGCAAGCGTACATTGTATTATTGGATCAGCAGCGTGGCGGCAGTGGCATTGGTGGTTATCGGACTGTTTTTTATGAACCGTCCTCCATCGGTGACATCGCAAATGGCAGATACTTTCACCGATCCGCAAGAAGCTGCGTATGCAGCGGAGCAAATATTAGCCTCCGTGTCTGCTCAACTGAATAAAGGATTAGACAAAGCGGCAGATTCAAGCATGGAGTTTGATAAAATTAATCAGTTAATAAATAAATATTTAAATTAAAAATATATGAAAACAAAATATTTTATTATTGCAAGCATTTGCCTGCTCTGTACAAGTATGGGATTTGCACAAAACAAATTATTCGACAAATATGCCGATATGGATGGGGTAACTTCTGTTTATATTTCCAAAGCGATGTTCCAGATGCTGTCGGGTGTGTCAGATGTGACAATTAAACCCAACGTAACAGGGGTAGATTTAGAGAAGATGAAAGGAAAAATAGAATCCATGCAGCTTGTCAGCACTGAGAAACAAGATAAAATCGCTCAAATGAGAAAAGAGTTTTCCCAACTGATCACTACGCAACATGAGGAATTGATGCGTGTAAAAGAGGATAATACCAGTGTGAAAATTTATACTTTAATGCAAGGGGACTTGGTGAAAGAATTGATAATGCTGGTAGATGAAAATGATACTTTTACGGCGATATTACTTAACGGTAGTTTTACCTTAAAAGATATTCAGTCGATTGCCGAGGAGAAATAGTTTTTTGGCACGCAGATGACACGGATTAAACGGATAAACGCGGATTTATTTTCAGCGAAAATCCATGTTATCTGTGTCATCTGCGTTCTATTAAAAAGCACTTACAACGAAAACAACTCGCCGGAAGCCAACAGTTCTACTTTATTATCTGCTAAAACCGACAGGGCTTTTTCCAAATCATCGGGACGAATAATGACTACCGCTCCGTTTCCGAACGAGAAGGCATACATATATTCAACGAAAATATCGGCGGCGGTGATAATTTTCATTATTTTCGACAAGGCACCCGGCTCATTGGGCGTTTGCAAACAGATAACGTCCGTAATGCTTACGGCGTATTTATTTTCTTTCAGTATGCTCCTTGCCTTTTCCGGGTCAGAAACGATTAAACGCACAATCCCAAAGTCGGAATTTTCGGCAACAGTGAAAGCAGTCATATTAATTCCTGCCTCTCCCAAGATGGTCGTTACTTCGGTGAAGCGACCTTTTTTGTTTTCTAAAAAAATAGATAATTGTTTAATTAACATATCGATAAACCGGATTATTTAAACTTTCTTTTGTCAATCACACGTTTGGCTTTGCCTTGACTGCGTTCGATGGTGCGTGGCTCAACTAAACGGACTTCCGGAGAAATACCCAATACGCTTTGTAGACGATGTACGATTTGTTTTCGCAGACCGAGCATTTTGTTGATTTCGTCGGAATAACAGTCTTCTTTTACTTCTACCTGTACTTCAAGAGTATCCAAATTATTTATTCTGTCCACAACCAATAAATAATGGGGTTCCAATTGCGGCATTTCGCAAATCACGCTTTCCACCTGAGAAGGAAATACATTCACGCCGCGAATAATCAGCATATCATCGCAGCGTCCTAAAATACGGCTCATACGCACAGAGGTACGACCGCAGGAGCAAGTCTCAACGTTCAAACTCGTTAAATCCCTTGTGCGGAATCGCAACAGCGGCATTCCTTCTTTGGTGATGGTTGAAAATACCAGTTCGCCGGTTTCGCCATACGGAAGCGGTTCACCGGTTTCGGGATCAACGATTTCGGGATAAAAATGGTCTTCACACAAATGCGTACCGTTTTGATATTCACATTCATGACCGACTCCCGGTCCTATGATT
>Ga0082212_10006812_pt1 | contig 15250 bp, 15 predicted proteins | sample TergutNt197P3_FD_71548 | JGI IMG/M metagenome (GOLD analysis project Ga0082212, IMG submission 71548) | Neocapritermes taracua P3 segment gut microbial communities from Petit-Saut dam, French Guiana - Nt197 P3 | ecosystem: Host-associated > Arthropoda: Insects > Digestive system > Gut ...
CAGTTCAATGGATGGACGGGCTATTTTGCCGTTTGTGATTTCCGCCCAGGTCAAAATGCCTTTTGCGCCGTTGCGTATGTCCACAACCGGAAAATCGGGCGTCTCTTTTGCTTCCTTTTCCTTTGTTTCCGTTTTTTGCAGGGTGTTTCCGCCCGTGTTGAACTTGGCGATGAAATCGTCTACTAATTGTTTTTCGCCTTGTCCTTCGGACATCATTACCGGCGGGCGGTCGCTCACAATATTATAAACAGCGGATACAATTGTCGGCGAGCCTGACAGTCCGATTTTCGCGGTAGATAAATTAATATCCGCTACTCCGAACACATTGATTGTTGCATTTCGGGCTTTGATGGCGCCAACTAACGACGGTTTACGCGGCGCGATACCTGTCGGCGTGAGCGAAATGACGCATGGCGTCGGCAGTTGCATCATTTGGTGACCGCCTTCGATGATGCGCTTGGCTATGATGTTGCCGTTATCGTCGGCCTGCGCCCTTTCGACGAAAGTAGCCTGCGGGATACCGAGGTTTTCAGCTACCTGCGACGGTACGTGCGCGGTATCGCCGTCGCTTGTCTGACGGCCGGCAAAAATGATAAACGGCTCCTTGCTGTCTTTGGTAAATCCCAAATGTTTGAGCATAGTGGAGATAGCCAGACCGGTGGCATATGTGTCGCTTCCGCCGAGTTTCCTGTCGGAAAGCAGGTAAGCCTCGTCGTATCCCATGGAAATAGCAGTCCGCAAAGCCGTTTCAAAGGAAGGAGGTCCCATCGAACAGACAATCAGGCGCGCGTCGGGGTATTTCTTTTTCAGTTGCAGTCCGGCTTCCAGCCCAAACTGACAATCAATATTTATGATTGATTTTGCTTTCGTTCTGTCCATCAAACCGTCATCGCCCATGCGCATTTCGCTGGGGAGGGGGACTTGTTTTATTAAAGATATTATTACCATATTTTGAATAATTACGAATTACATACTTTTATACTCCGGCCCGTTGCCGCCATTGGGTACATTCCAGGTGATGCCGTCGGCAGGCTCCTTGATGTCGCAGGTTTTACAGTGCAGACAGTTCTCGAAATGAATTCTCAACTCCTTGTGACCTGTTTTACCGGTATGCAGTTCGTACACTTCGGCGGGGCAATAGTATTGGCACGGGGCGTCGTATGTATGGATATTTATTTTATCGTAGGTCTCCGGGTTGTTGACTTGCACGTGCGGAACCTGTTTCTCATCGTGGAGCGCGCCCGAGTAGAACACGTCGGTCACTTTATCGAAAGTCAGCGACTTGTCAAACTCAAACGTCGACGCTTTTTCCTTAAACAACGGTTTGCGGGCATCATGGAGCGTTTTTGTTGCCCGGCTGTCGGGATGCGTTTTCAGTTTGCCGAAAAATCCGGCGCCACACGAAACAAGTTGTGTCCCGAAATGGAAAAATCCGGCAATCATACCATTGATAAATCCCTGCCGGAAATTGCGTACGCGGTGCAATTCCTTATAAACAGAACTTTTGCTGATTAACAATTCGTATTGTTGTAAGGTCTGTTCCGAAAAATCGTTTTTCTCCAATGCGGTCAGCGCTGTTTCTGCAGCCATCATACCCGAGTAAATAGCGAGATGAATGCCTTTGAGCGCGGGCATTGTCAGAAATCCGGCGCCATCGCCCACAATCAGCGCATTGTCGGCATACAGTTTCGGAAGCGAATACCAGCCGCCTTCGGGCAGTGTTTTGGCTCCATATTCAATCATTTTTCCATCTTTGAGGTACTTCGAGACGACGGGGTGCATTTTCCACATCTGAAATGCCTTGTGCAGGTCGAAAGTCGGGTCGGCATAATCGAGTCCGAGTACCAGACCCACAGCCACTTTGTTGTCGTTTAGCCCGTAGATAAATCCGCCGCCGAACACGCGGTTTTGCACTGCCGGATACCCCATCGTGTGGTATATCTCACCGGGCTTGATCCGTCCTTCGGGGATGCTCCAGAGTTCTTTGCAGCCCAGCGAATAAATCTGTGGGTTCCTGTCTTTCTGCAAGTCGAATTTTTGGATCAGTTTTTTGGTCAGGCTGCCACGCGTGCCTTCGGCAAGAATCGTCAGTTTGGCTTCCACCAGGCTTCCGGGCTGGAAATTTTCCAATTGTTCGCCGTAATGGTCAACGCCGGTATCTATCGTCTTTGCTCCGGTCACTTTTCCGTTTTCGTCGTACAGCAGTTCGCTCATGGCAAATCCGGTATAAATCTCCACGCCTTTTTCGGTGGCTTTGGTTGCCAGATAGCGACAAATCTCACCTAAAGAAGCCGTATAATTCCCTTTGTTACCCATGTAAGGAGGGTCGAAAGGCAATTTTATTTTCCCCTTCCTGCTGATCAGGTACAGGGCGTCTTTACATACCTTTGCATTGAAAGGGATTTCGTTTAAATCCACATCCGGCAATAATTCCTTGAATACTTGCGGACAAACGACTGCTCCCGACAAAATGTGGCTTCCGATGGAAGCGCCTTTTTCGATCAGCAATATTCTTCGTTCCAGCCCTTTCTGCTTTAATAAATCGGCGAGTCGAATGGCTGTAGCTAACCCCGAAGGACCGCCGCCAATAATCAAAATATCCGTTTTCACGGTATTGGTACTACTCATTATCAGTTTTTTTTTTAATTTTAAAGGGTGCAAAGATAGTGCAAGTTGAGAAATATACAAAAAAATCATTATCTTTGTTGCAAAAAACAATAATTATTGAACCTGAAATAGGTAATCAGGTAATATTATCCTAACAAATTCATAACAGAACTATTATTCATGACAACTGTTGTAAAAATTAAGAAAGGATTGGATATCAATCTGATTGGCAAAGCGCCTGAAAAGTTTATTGATATCAAACCATCGGGTGTTTATGCTATTGTACCGGATCATTTTGTCGGGATCACGCCGAAAGCGGTTGTTCGCGCAGGCGACTTCGTTAAAGCCGGTGAACCGCTCATGATTGATAAAGGACGGCCGGAAATAAAATTCGTATCGCCTGTTAGCGGTGAAGTGACGGGCATCAACCGGGGTGATAGGCGTAAAATTTTGAGTATCACAGTAAAGCCGGATGAGCATATCGGATATGCGAAATTTTACGTGAAAGACTTGGTTTCGTACGATATGGAGAGCCTGAAAGCCCTCTTACTTGATACAGGTATGTGGGTGTTTTTCAAACAACGTCCTTACGACCGTATCGCTAACCCTTCGGATACGCCGCGCGATATTTTTGTGACAGCCTATGATTCAGCGCCTTTAGCGCCTGACTTCGGGATAATAATTAAAGGCGAAGAGGATATTTTTAAGACAGGGCTAAACGTGCTGGCAAGACTTACGCATGGAAAAGTTTATCTTGGCGTGAAAGGCGGGTCTTCCTTGTGCGATAAAATATTACCGGGTCGGCTCATTGCCGACAATATAGCGTTGGACGACTCGCATCCTGCAGATCATTCGGAAAGGTCCAACCTGCCGTATGCCGACAATATGGAAGTAGTTGAATTGTATGGTCCGCATCCCGCCGGAAATGTCGGCGTGATGATCAATCATGTAAAACCCGTCAATAAAGGTGAAACCGTTTGGACTTTGAACGCGGCAGATGTCTTGATTATCGGTCGATTGTTTAAAACCGGAACGGCTGATTTCAGTCGGGTTATTGCTTTGACCGGTTCAGGACTGTCGCAGAGAGGTTATGCGAGTATAATCGCCGGTTGTACAGTTGGCAGCCTGGTGCAGGGCAAACTGTCAGCTGACGCGAAACGCCTCCGGTTCATCAGTGGCAATGTACTGACAGGTTCAAAGGTTTCAACGGACGATTTCCTCGGTGCTTATCATAATCAGGTAACCGTCATTCCGGAAGGTGACGACATCAATGAGTTTCTCGGATGGGCGATGCCCGGCTTGGGTAAATACAGTGTAAGCCGTACCTATTTCACTTGGTTGTTTGGAAAAAATAAAGAATATGATTTGGACGCACGCATCCGCGGCGGGAAGCGCGCCATGATCATGTCGAACGAATACGATAAAGTGTTCCCGATGGATATCCTGCCCGAATATCTGCTGAAAGCCATCATCGCTTTCGACATTGATAAGATGGAAAACCTGGGTATCTACGAGGTAGCGCCCGAAGACTTTGCACTGTGCGAGTTTGTGGATACATCCAAGATTGAAATACAACAGCTTGTTCGTGATGGACTTGATTTACTTTATAAGGAAATGAGTTAATAATTAAGTAAATATTAAAAATTGAAAGCATTAAGGGATATTCTAAACAGGCTGAAACCTTCCTTTGAGGAAGGCGGGAAGCTGTCGATGTTTCATTCGGTTTTTGAAGGGTTTGAAACGTTTTTATTCGTTCCAAACAAGACGTCTATGTCGGGGGTGCATATTCACGACAGTATCGATTCGAAACGCACGATGTCGATTGTTATCGTGGCGCTAATGCCTGCATTGTTGTTCGGTATGTACAATGTGGGTTATCAGCATAACCTGGCGACAGGCGCCAGTCCGGGGTTTTGGATGACGTTCATTTTTGGTTTGCTGGCGGTTTTGCCAAAAATCATCGTTTCTTACGTTGTGGGATTGGGTATCGAATTTATTGTAGCCCAACTTAAAAAGGAAGAGATACAGGAAGGATTTCTGGTGTCCGGTATGCTGATACCGATGATTGTACCGGTAGAAACGCCCTTGTGGATGATCGCAGTTGCCACGGCCTTTGCCGTTATTTTTGCAAAGGAAGTGTTTGGAGGTACGGGTTACAATATTTTCAATGTGGCTTTAGTGACACGCGTATTCCTGTTTTTTGCCTATCCCGCGGCCATGTCGGGCGACGCGCCGTTTGTTCGTACTGCCGATACTTTTGGCATAGGCGGCGGACAGGTGGTTGACGCTTTTTCGGGGGCCACCCCGCTCGTACAGATATGCGTTGCCACAAAAGAGGCAGCAGGATCGCTACAGGCAGTGGACGTGTTGGGTAATCTATTGACCACCAGGGATTTTTTTATCGGATTAATACCCGGATCTATTGGCGAGACATCAGTTTTGGCTATATTAATCGGCGCGGCTATCTTGCTGTTTATGGGCATTGCCAGTTGGAAAACAATGATTTCGGTGTTCGTTGGCGGCGCTACGACGGCGGTGTTGTTCAACCTGATCGGTACGACTGTCGCCATGACGATTTCGCCAATCGACCATTTGTGTCTGGGCGGGTTTGCTTTCGGCGCGGTCTTTATGGCGACCGACCCTGTCACGTCGGCGCGTACGGCAACCGGCAAGTTCATCTACGGATTCTTGGTCGGCGCTTTTGCCATCATCATCCGTGTGCTGAACCCCGGTTATCCCGAAGGCATGATGCTCGCTATCCTGCTGATGAATACATTTGCGCCGCTGATCGATTACTATGTTGTTGAAAGCAACATCAAGCGCCGTCGGAAAAGAATTGTTTAACACGAAAGATTATGAATAGAGACAGTAATACTTATACGATCCTGTACGCATCCGTCATGGTTGTGCTGGTTGCGTTGCTGCTGGCGTTTACATCGGAATCGTTGAGAAGCTATCAAAAGGAAAATGAGGCGAACGACAAGCGGCAGCAGATATTGCGGGCGGTGAACGTGTCGGTATCGGGCGCTGAAACGGTTAAAAGATATAACGAGTTGATAAAAGAATCGTTTTTGGTGAACGAGCAGGGGCAGCGCGTCGAAGGTGATGCCTTTACGGTAGATGCCGCAAAAATGTTCGCCGAAAACAAATACCCCGTTTTTGTGGCTCTTGTGAACGGCAAAACCAAATATATACTGACGATGTACGGCGCCGGACTGTGGGGGCCAATCTGGGGGTATATGGCGGTGGATGAGGATGGAAGCCTGATTTTTGGGACAGATTTCAGTCATCAGGGCGAAACGCCCGGACTGGGTGCCGAGATTGCCTACAAACCGTTCAGTTCGCAGTTTGTCGGCAAACAATTATTCAAGAACGGCACTTTTACAAGTGTTGCCATCGTCAAACCGGGTAAATCGGTACAGGGCAAAGATTATGTCGATGGCATTTCCGGCGGGTCGATCACGTGCGCTGGCGTCGACCGCATGATACAGCATAGCCTGGAGCGTTATGTTCAATTCTTGAAAAATTCAAACAAGTGATTAGTAATTAGTAATTAGTAATTAGTAATTAGTAATTAGTAATTAGTAATTAGTAATTCGTAATTAAAAAAACCATGGGATTATTAAAAGGAAAAAACAGAGCGTTTTTATTAGGCCCGTTAAGCCGAAACAATCCGGTCGTCATCCAAATGCTCGGCATCTGTTCGGCCTTGGCGGTGACGGCCAAACTGAAGCCGGCCATCGTGATGGCGCTTTCGGTGACGGTGGTCGTGGCTTTTTCGAGTGTAATCATCTCGTTGCTCAGAAATTCGATTCCAAACCGGATACGTATCATCGTACAGTTGGTCGTCGTGGCGGCGTTGGTGACCGTTGTCAGCGAGGTGTTGAAAGCGTTTGCCTACGACGTCAGCAAACAGTTGTCCGTGTTTATCGGGTTGATCATCACCAACTGTATCCTGATGGGACGTCTGGAGGCTTTTGCGCTGGGTCATCGTCCGTGGGATTCTTTCCTCGACGGTGTAGGCAACGGAATGGGTTACGGCATGATTTTGGTGATCATTGCTTTCTTTCGCGAGCTGTTGGGGAGCGGTACGCTATTAGGCTATAAGGTTATCCCGCAAGCCGTCTACGACTTTGGCTATGTAAACAACGGGTTGATGCTGATGCCTCCGATGGCATTGATATGTTGCGCCGTCATCATCTGGATACATCGCGCAAGAAACAGGGAACTTCAAGAAAAACAATAAGATATGGAACAAATAATCAGCACATTCGTCAGGTCGATTTTTGTAGACAACATGATTTTTGCCTACTATCTCGGCATGTGTTCGTTTCTGGCTGTGTCGAAAAATGTAAAGACCGCCATCGGTTTGGGAATGGCAGTGACGTTCATCCTCGTATGTACCCTGCCAATCAATTATATGTTAGAGAATTACGTATTGAAAGAAGGCGCCTTGTCGTGGCTTGGCGACCGTTTTACGGACGTGAACCTGAGCTTCCTGTCGTTCATCATTTTCATTGCCGTCATCGCCTCGTTCACGCAATTGGTTGAAATGGTCGTCGAGCGATTCCTTCCGGCATTGTATGCTTCTCTGGGGATATTCCTGCCACTGATTGCCGTCAACTGCGCGATTATGGGAGGCGCTTTGTTCATGCAACAACGCGCATTTATCAATATTGGCGAAGCTACTGCTTACGGACTTGGCTCCGGCATCGGCTGGTTAGTTGCGATTGTGGGCATGGCTGCCGTCAGGGAAAAATTAGCTTACTCGAATGTCCCGAAGCCCTTGAGGGGGTTGGGTATTTCGTTTATCGTTACTGGCCTGATGGGACTGGGGTTTCTTTGTTTTTCGGGAATCAGCGTTTAGTTTAATTACTAATTACTAATTACTAATTACTAATTACCAATTACTAATAATTTTTAATAAAATGATGATATTCATGTCAGGTGGACTTACAATCGTTTCCGGAGCGGTGACTTTTCTTTCAATCACCTTGCTTTTGGTAGGGGCATTGCTTATTGCGAAAGCCAAGCTAATCCCGTCAGGGAATGTGAAAATAGTCGTGAACGGCGAGCGGTCGTTTGATTCGCCATTGGGCGGTACGGTGTTGAGCACGCTTCAAAGTCAGGGTATCTTCCTGTCGTCGGCATGTGGCGGGAGCGGCAGTTGTGGCCAGTGTCGCTGTCAGATACCCGAAGGAGGCGGTAACATCCTCCCGACGGAAATCGGTTTTTTTTCGCGCAAACAGATACAGGCGCACTGGCGGCTGGGCTGTCAGACGAAAATTAAGGAAGACATGGCGATCCGCGTACCCGACGAAGTGTTTGGCGTGAAGGAGTGGGAGTGTACTGTCCTCTCAAACAATAATGTATCGACCTTCATCAAGGAATTTATCGTTGCGCTGCCAGCAGGCGAACACATGGATTTCGTGCCTGGTTCTTATTCGCAGATTAGAATCCCCAAATATTCAATGTCGTACGACATGGACATCAACAAGGAATCGATCGGTTCGACGTATCTGCCCGCATGGGAGCAGTTCGGCCTGTTCGCCCTCAAATGCCGTAACGACGAAGAGACCGTCCGTGCTTACTCGATGGCCAACTATCCTGCCGAGGGCGACCGTATCATGCTGACGGTACGGATAGCGACGCCTCCCTTCAAGCCCAAACCGCAGGTTGGCTTCATGGACGTCAAGCCCGGCATCGCCTCCTCCTATATTTACACTTTGATGCCCGGCGACAAAGTGAAGATGAGCGGCCCTTACGGCGACTTCTTTCCCATATTCAATTCAAGGCGCGAAATGATGTGGATAGGCGGCGGCGCCGGCATGGCACCCTTGCGTGCACAGATCATGCACCTGACGAAGACCCTCCGCACGACCGACCGCAAGATGTCGTTTTTCTACGGCGCCCGTGCCTTGAACGAAGTCTTCTATTACGACGATTTCCTGGGGATCGAAAAAGAATATCCCAACTTCACCTTCCACTTGGCCCTCGACCGTCCCGACCCGGCAGCCGACAAGGCCGGCGTGCAGTATACACCGGGTTTCGTCCATCAGGTGATCTACGACACGTATCTAAAGGATCACGAAGAACCCGAAGAAATTGAATACTACATGTGCGGCCCCGGCCCCATGTCGCGCGCCGTCGAGGGAATGTTGGATAATCTCGGCGTCCCCCGCGAGATGCTCCATTTCGACGATTTTGGCGCTTAGCGTTCTTGCCGGAGGAGTGGAGAAATTCGGACGCCGAACGCATGGCTAATCTGAAAAAAAATTATCGTTTCACACAATATTTCACAATACGCATCGTTTTATAGTTGAAGATCATCTCAAAAAAGAAAAAGCTATGAAACAATTAATATTGACATTCTTTGCAGTTATATTGTGCTATTCTCTCTTCTTCGACCAGAAGACAGAGAAGCCTGCAGTAGATGAAATCAAATCCATCTACGAATCACCCGCAATTTCCGAAACCCATCCCATAGCTCCTGATTCAATGTTTTTCCTTACATTGTATCATGATGACGGATTATCATGGTCGATGATGCCCGATTGACTACCCGAAAATCGTGTCAAGAAAAGCATCACAACGTGTTATCAGGATTTTTTGTCAAAATACGGCACTTTCAAGGAGCTGTTCCGATATTTTTTGTGCGGCGTACGTTACTTGATCGATGATTAGTATTTTCAGATCGCCAATAAATCTGACTACGGGCAGGTATATGCCAAGGCCGGCAATGACCCTTTCCCTGAAAAAAATGGGAGCGGCTACCCCGATCACCTGTTCGGAGTTTTCCGTGTGGAAAGCGATGCCTTTTTCCCGTATTTTTGCTGTTTCCTGTTCGAAGTCTTCGATGGAAGCAGCTGCTTCCTTCCAGACGGTAAGACTGGGAAGACCTATGTTTTGTGCAAGGGTCATACGGTCGTTTTTCGACAGAAAAGCAATGATCAGGCGACCGATGGCTGTATCGTAAGCATTTTTTTCTTTCGTGGCGCGAACCTGCAATTCGTGGCTGCTGTAATCTGTATGCAAGGTCACCCGTGTGTTTTCCTGCTTGTTGTAAACGGCGATTACTACCGATTCGTTTAACATCTCACACAAGTCTTTCATTACCGGTTTGGCTAAATCAAGCAGGTTGTTCCTGAATGAAAAATTTTTGGTAAGCGAATAGGTCATGCTTCCCATCCGGTAACCTTTCATATATCCTACCCGTTCAATATATTTTCTGTCGACTAATGTCTTGACAATGTGGGAGCAAGTTGCACGATGTATTCCCGCATGTGCTGCCAGCTCCGACAGTGAGTATATTTTTTCTGGATGTTTTGCACAAAATTCGAAAATATCCAATGCCCTGTTCACTACTTGAATCATATTGTTGTTCTATTAAATCACATACTGTCTAAGCGCCGACAAAGATAGCACTATTTACAGTATGAAAAGTTATAGGCATTGTACTTTTTCTTTTATTTTGGCAATATGGGCCGGTGTTGTGCCACAGCAACCGCCGATGATGTTTGCGCCGGCATCCAAAATTTGAGGGATAAGCGCTGCCATTTGTTCCGGCGTTTCCGGATAGACGCTTTCATTGTTCCTGATTTCCGGTAATCCAGCATTGGCATGAACCAAAATCAGGGCATCGGGTACGGCTTCCTTCATTTGTGCCACGATATTTATCATGTGTTCCATACCGTTTCCGCAATTTGTTCCGATGACGTCGGCGCCTGCATTTGTGCAAGCGATGGCGACTTCGGCAGGCGAGACACCCATCATGGTACGGTATTCGTTGTTGCCGACAGGATCGAAAGTGAAGGTACAAATAATTTCAAGCATTGTATTTTCTTTTGCAGCGCGAATGGCTATCAGGGCCTCATCCACATCAATCATCGTTTCGATACAAGCCGCATCGGCGCCTCCTTTTTCCAGTGCAACGGCTTGTGTTTTGAACGCTTCATGGAGTTCTTCCTCCGTCACATCGCCCATACAGAGCATTTTTCCAGTGGGCCCGACTGAGCCGATGACCCAATGATCGTCGCCGGCTATCTCCCTCGACAGGCGCGCGGCGGTCTCGTTGATTTCCGAAACGCGATCGGATAGCCCGTAGTACTTGAGTTTGAGGTAGCTGCCGCCAAGACTGTTCGTTTGAATCATATCCGCTCCTGCGTCAATATAACTTCGTGCGATTTCCCGCACGCTATCTGGATGGGTTAAATTCCAGCCTTCGGGACATTCGCCGGCTTGCAAACCTTTCAGTTGAAGGTAGGTGCCCCAAGCGCCGTCGGAAACTAAAATTTTTCCGGATTTTGCTGCTGCTGTGATAGTTTGTCTGTTCATTACAATAAAATTTTGATCGAATAAAGCGTCAAAATTCGGAAATAATATGACAAAATCCAAACATTCGGGATAAAAACAGTTTTTTTTCTGTAAAAGAAATGTCAACAATGAATGATTTTTATCACCAAGTTTTCGGTTTTTTTTATTCATATCTCAAATTTTTAGATTACTTTTGCGATTGAAAACTGGCAGAACGAATTGACAGTGATCATTGCTAAAAATTTTATATTACATTATATCAACCAGTTAATACATTTTACGAATGAAAAGACGAAATTTTATTAGAACAACCGGCGCATTGGCCGTAACTACAACGTTATCTACCGTTTCGGCCTGTGCTGGCCGTAACGCGACCGTTGCTTCAAGCAGGGAAATATATGAATGGCGTGTTTACACGCTTACCGGCAACGGTGCGGAATTGGATAAATACTTTAAGGACATCCTGATTCCGGCCTGTAATCGCAAAAGCGTGACTGTTGGCGTGTTCAAGCCGTACGAAGCGTCAGAGCAGGAAATGCGGCATGTTGTGTTTGCATATCCAGATATGGATACCTATTATCAGTTCAAAGACGGATTATGGGAAGATGCGGTGTACACAAAAGCATCGCAGGCGTTTTTTGAAGCTACTGCTCCGAAAGAATCAAATTTATTTACCAACTTTGAGACTTACCTTAGTGAAGCGTTTATAAAAATCCCAAAACACCGTAAGCCAGACAGCAGTCGCGGCTTATTTGAGATACGTATTTACTGGAGTCCGAACGAAGAAGCCAACAAGCGGAAAATCAAAATGTTCAATGTAGATGAGATAGATATTTTTGATAAGGTCGGCGTCAATTCGGTATTTTACGGTGAGATTATGGCCGGCCCCAAAATGCCGGCGTTGATGTATCTGACATGGTACAAGGACGTCGATGCCAGAGCGGCTGCATGGGATAAATTTGGTAAACATCCTGATTGGCAACGTATCCGTTCGCTTTCCGAGTATGCAAATACGGCGACCAACAACAAGAGTATCCTACTTTCACCACTACCTTGTTCGCAGTTGTAGAGAAATTTTTCTTCGAAATGCTTTGGTAGTCCCATTTTTTTTGTACTTTTGCAGTCGGATTGCGTCAATTATGAATGCAACATAAGACGTGATTTATAATTCGTCATTGCACGGGAACTGTTAGCTCAGTTGGTTCAGAGCACTGCCTTGACAGGGCAGGGGTCGCCGGTTCGAGTCCGGCACAGTTCACAGGGGATATTAGCATACAAATGGAACATTGCAATTACGTTACGTATTTTGACCGTAGAAAAATTTTAAACGATAGATTATGGATACGTTACAGCACGTTGCAGAAATCAGGAAAGCATTGAGCATAGCGGGTATTCAATCGTCGGTATCGGCATGGCGGAGCGAAAAGTCAAAACCGGGCGCGCAAATATCATCCCCACTACAGCTACCAAGAGAAGAAATGTTATTGCGGCGGTTGCAGCACATCAGAGTTTTAAATTTCCTCCTTTGGGGGTGGCTGAGAGAAGAGAAATAATTTCCAAAGCGATGTAAGGCGACGCCACAGCGACCGCAAAACCGACCTCTTCAGTCCCGCCTGTCAATATCATGTACAGCACAAAAATCGTGTTGAGCATGATTCCGCCAATACCAATATATCCCTTGTTGTAGCGGAAATAATCCTTGAGATTCCATTTTTTTTTCATCGCTTTTTCAAGTTCTGTCTCGGCTTGTGAAAACTTTTCGAAGTTTATATTATCTACCTTCACTTCGGGGTTTATTTCCTTCGTGTTCTTTTGCAGTTCCTCCAAGTTCAAGCTTTCAGTGGATATACGGGTTTTTAAGGAGCCTCCCTCAAATAGATCGTAGGGGCGAAAAATTTTTCGCCCTTACAAATGCGTTGTTCGTCTTTTTAACTGTGTCAGTAGAATTTGCATCGGAAAATATTGTAAGCGAGAAATCATTCCAAACTATATTTTCCGAAAAAATAAAATTTGCAACTGAAATTTAGTTGCAATTAATTATTAAGTCGTATCTTTGCCGAAAAAATAGGCATGTCAAAAAGCGATAAATTAATTATACGGTTTCTTACATGCCCAAAAAACTTTACGTACAGTGAATTAAGAGCATTACTTTCGTTTTTTGGATACGAAGAGATACAGGGAGCAGATTCGCGGGTTTGCTTTGAAAAAAATGATTATAAAATCAAACTTCACAAACCGCATCCGAACAGCATATTGAAGCGTTACCAGATTGATTTGGTCACGAAAGAATTGACAGATAAAGGTTTAATATAAAAAACAGAACAATGAACAATGTATTGACATACAAAGGATATATCGGCTCCGTTTATTTTTCCGCGGACGATAATGTCTTTTTTGGAAAACTGGAAGGCATCAATGATTTGGTTTCATTTGAAGGTGAGACGGTACAGGAACTTAAAGATGCGTTTTGTTATATGGTTGATGAGCATATAAAGGATTGCGAGAAGGAAAACATTCCGGCAGAAAAAAGCTATAGAGGAAGTTTCAATATTCGGTTGACGCCGGAATTACATCGTAGGGCAGCTATTTCCGCAAAAATGCACGGAACAACGCTCAACACTTTTGTAAAGGAATCTATTGAAATGAGGCTACTTTGATTCGCTTAACGCTGTTTCTGTTCGACTGATGTATACCGAAAAAGAGATGCCAGCAGATAACAAGCGGTTTTGCGAAATTGGGGGGTGGAGTGACAACCCAAATGGCGGCGGGTACGAAAACCGCCGGTGACAATCCAGACGGCGTGTGATTGAATCCCCAACTTCGCAAAGCCGCCTCTACGTTGTACGCAAGCGGGTGACAGCACAGTGGACAAAGAATTGAAAAATGAAAGTTAGTAAAATAGAATTAGTATAAACGCTCTGTAAGAGGCATAAAAAAAAATATCATGGGATTATTTGATTTATTTAAACCTGCTTGGATAAGCAATGATAAACAAAAGGCGTTGCAAACGGTTGAAAAAATGACCGACCAAACTAAACTTGTGCGAGTTGTACAAGAAGCATTACATTATGATGTTCGTAAAACTGCCGTAAAGAAACTGACCGACCAAAACATCTTGGCTGATATTGCAAAAAAGGACGAGAATGAATATGTTCGCAGATCTGCTGTAGAGAAATTGACCGACCAGAACGTGTTGGTTGATATTGCAAAAAAGGACGAGAATGAATATGTTCGCAGATCTGCTGTAGAGAAATTGACCGACCAGAACGTGTTGGCTGAAATTGCAAAAAAGGATGAGAATGAAAATGTTCGCAGAACTGTCGTAGAGAAACTGACCAACCCAAACGTATTGGCTGATATTGCACAAAATGACAAACATGAAAATGTTCGCAGTGTCGCTGTAAAGAAACTGACCGACCAAAACATATTAGATGAAATTGCAAAAAAGGATGAGAATGAAAATGTCCGCAGAACTGCCGTAGAGAAACTGACCAACCCAAACGTATTGGCTGAAATTGCAAAAAATGACAAACATGAATATGTTCGCAGAGATGCTGTAAAGAAACTGACCGACCAAAACATGTTAGCTGATATTGCAAAAAATGACAAGCATAAAGATATTCGTAGTGCTGCCGTAGAGAAACTGATCGACCAAAACATATTGACTGAAATTGCAAAAAAGGACGAAAATGAATATGTTCGCAGAGTTGCCGTAGCGCAATTGACCGATCAAAATATATTAGCTGAAATTGCAAAAAAGGATAAAGGCGAACATGTTCGAGCAGTTGCTATAAATGGACTAACCGACCCAAATGTAATAGCTGACATTGTAAAAAAAGAAATTTCCGAAGAAGTTCGTGAATTTGCCATAAAAAAAATAACAAAACTATCAGGTGGTATTAGCATAATGAGTGGTTCTTCTTTAAAAGATGCTCTCATGGGTCAAGCAGCTTATTGTTTAAAATGCGGTACTGTAATAACTTTTAAAGAAGGTGCTACTCTTGCAATGAATCGCGGGTATTCAAATAAAGTAATGTGCAAAAAATGCAATTCAGTGTTTTCAGTTATTCTTACACCGAGTAGCATGACTTTGTCGTAATCCCCTAATTTAGCGTCAAATAAAGCGATTGTGCGGGATGTGCAAGGAGCAACACAGTGGAATGGAAGTTAATAATGAGTATCAAACGTCATACCAAGAGGCACAAAAAGAAAGATTAAAGAAAATAATAATGAATATAAAATGCCAGCGTACAACGAGCGTAACCGTTGCGCGACCCTTTCTTCGCAACAATGCTTTCCGATTTTTTCGCATTATTGACTTCAAAACCTG
>Ga0082212_10006813_pt1 | contig 15248 bp, 14 predicted proteins | sample TergutNt197P3_FD_71548 | JGI IMG/M metagenome (GOLD analysis project Ga0082212, IMG submission 71548) | Neocapritermes taracua P3 segment gut microbial communities from Petit-Saut dam, French Guiana - Nt197 P3 | ecosystem: Host-associated > Arthropoda: Insects > Digestive system > Gut ...
GAACCGTCCTTGAGCGGTCGAAAAGCCAACACGTTTCCCGGCGTTCTCCCCTGCATGCGCTTCGCGTCCTCGCCAACAGCCAGAATATTGCGCGTATTCCTATCCACGGCAACCATGGACGGTTCGCGAAGCACTATGCCGCGATCCTGAATATAGACCATCACCCAAGCGGTCCCAAGATCGATGCCGATACCCTCGCGCCCAAACATCCCGCCTCACCCCCACACGTACGTCGCAGTCCCGCGCGCCTTCCATTATAAGACGGATCAATTCCTCCATGCGTTTCCGTTTTTTACCGCGCTTCGGAAATTTTCATTCGCAAAATAACAACCCCCACACCACCAATCCGCAGATATGACGCGTGTGGGGGCAAGCCTACCGGTACATGTCAGGTACCAAGCGCTCCATTATTTATCGAAACATTCCCTGCGCATACAGCTCCGCTTTCTGATCCAAAATTTCCTGATATCCCGCATCCAGGAAAATATTACAGCTTTCCTCATATACGGCTTCAAATTCGTCCTCGGCACACATGACGCACTTGACATACAACTCCTGCCATAGCTCGTTCAGTTCCGCCTTGTATTCCGCAACGGTCGTTACGGCCGTAGTATAGAGCACGTCAGGGATACGGGTGTCGGCATTCTCGTCGAAGTATTTTTTCGAATCGACGATCAGCTGCTCATAACCTTCCGGAGCCCAGTTGAGGAGATTCGCACTTTCTTGCGCTTCGGGCGTCGGGTACTGGGCGCTTTCCTCAACGAGGCACCAGTAGTCCTTGTTATTGTTCGCGGACAATACGGATACGCCGTCAAAATCGGGAACTTTTATGGCGACGCCGTTGTCGTTCAGCGTATAGTTCTCGCCCTCGACACCGTTTTCAAGTTTGAAAAGGTTTTCAGGCTGGATCAACCACTCAAGGTATTTCCAGATGGCAATCCGGGTCGCTTCATCGGCGGCCGCGTTAATGCCCTGAATCATTCCAAACGGCCAATAGCCTCGCTCCATGGCAGGCGCGCCGCCGGGAGACTCGGCGCGGGGGTTGAGCGTCGCAAGCGTAGCTTCCGGGAAATTCGCCAAGAGTGATGTGATAACCGGCGAACCGGACGCCAAATATAGCGAGTATGTTCCGGCTTCTCCGGCGACAAACTTCGCCAATGCCGCGTTCGTATCCACATTCAAATAAAACTCAGGATCCAGCAGACCGGCATGATACTGATAATTCAAGTTTTTGAGATAATCATGCGTCGGTTGCCACGTGAAATCCGCAACGCTTAGCTCCGAATATAGCGCGTGCTCCTGCGGATCGTTCGGCCACACTCGGAATGGATAGCTGTAAGTGAAGTTATCCTTCCGCAGCTCGTGGTTGACGGTTCCAAGGCCCGCCTCATTCCACGCAAGCAGAAGCGCGTTATATTCTTCAAGGTTTTCCGGCATTGTCATGCCAACCGCGTCAATCCAATCCTGCCGGATCAAAGTCAGCCAGTTATACGCCGTCGGTCTGTTCGCGAAGTAGAAATAGGTCTCTCCGTCCAATGCGCCGTACGTATCAACCATGCCCTTCGACATCTCGTAATACGTTGGCGCGTATTCCTTCATTTCGTCCATATCCAGCGGTTGCAGCGCGCCCTCCGCCTGATATGTCACAGCCTGCGGCATATCATAATGGAAAACGATATCCGGAGCATTTCCGGCCGCCAGCATCTGCATGTAGTCCTGTACCTCCGCAGACCGCGTGATCGCGACAAACTGCACCGTAATTCCGTTCGGCGTACCAAACTCATCCTGTATCCATTGCGTAAAGTAATTGTCCGTGACATTCCAACCTTCGAATCCCCGGTCGTATACCGGAATCTTGATCGTAACATCCGCGGACGCGCCGCTCATGGGCATCACACCCAGAAACAGCGCCAGTGACAACAGCACTACCAATACCTTTTTCATCCGTGTCTCCTCCTTGATGTTTTTTATGATAGTCAGGCTATAGCCTGTAGCCTGCAAACCTATGTGAAAAGCTTTATCCTTTAACGGCGCCAATCATAATTCCCTGCACAAAATACCGCTGTACAAACGGATATATACACAGAATAGGAACCGTGGCGAACATAACGCAAGCGGCTTTCAGAACTTCAGGGTTTGTTCGAACGGCAACGACGGTTTCGGAAGATTGGAAATTCTCGGTAGCGGCGACAATCAGATAATAAAGCTTAAGCTGCATTGGACGAAGGTCAGCGTTCTGTTTGATATAGAAAAGAGCATCCTGGTACGCATTCCAACGGCCGACGGCAAGGAACAACGCGATCGTTGTAATAATTGGTTTGGAGAGCGGAAGCACAAGGCTCCACAGAATACGGATGTAATTCGCGCCCTCAATGCGGGCGGCTTCCTCAAGGCTCTCTGAAAAGCCGGCTTGCAGGGAGGTTTTCATTATGAGCAGGTTGAACGCGCTAAAAGCGAGCGGCAGGATTAACGACGGCAGCGTTTCCAGCAATCCTAGGCGATGGATCAACAGGTAATCCGGAATGATTCCGCCGTGAAAATAGAGCGTAATCAATATCATGAACGTGAAGAACGCACGTCCTTTCAAGTGTTTGCGAGAAAGCGGATATGCGGCGCACACCGTTAAAAACAAACCAAGCAACGTAAACAACGATGTCATGACGATGGAGATATACATCGAGCGGATAATGCTCTGATCATAGAGAACTTTTCTATAAGCGGAAAACGTAAAATCCTTCGGCCACAAAAATACCTTTCGTGCGATGACAAACGCTTCGTTTGACAGTGATTTGGCAAGCACGTGCACGAACGGCAGCACGCAGGTGAAGCAAACCAGCAACAAAAGCAAATAGATCAGTATATCGGCAAAAACGCTGACTGGTTTCCGGACAGTTTTTAGCATGTTTATCCTCCTGAGACACGACGATCAAGCTTCCTGTTCGCAAGGGCTTCCGCTGCATTCTTACCCGCTACAGCAGCCCGTCGTCGCCAACACGTTTGGCGACCAGATCGCTGGAGACGACAAGAAAGAGACCGATAACAGATTGAAACAGGCCCAGTGCCGTCGCTTGGCTGTATCGGCCGCCCTCGAGGCCCCACCGGTAGACCAGCACGGGTATTGTATGCGTAAACTCGGTCGTCGCGACATTCCGCAGCGCATGTACCCGCTCAAACGATCCGCCCATTACACGGCCCAGATTCATAATCAGCAGCGTAATAATCGTAGCCCGAATACCCGGGAGTGTTACATGCAATACTTGCCGGAACCTGTTCGCGCCATCGACAATCGCCGCCTCGTACAGTTCCGGGTTAATTCCGGTAATCGCCGCCAGGTATACAATCGTTCCCCATCCCATCGTCTGCCACACACCGATCACGACGTAGGAAACGAGCCAATAGGTGTCTTTTTGTAAAAACGGGACGGCCTTCCCGCCTGAATTTTCGATAATCGTGTTGACGATACCCGATAGGCTAAACAGTTGGTACGCTATCGCACCGATGATCACCCATGATAAAAAATGCGGCAGATACAGCAGTGTCTGCGAGACCCGCTTAAAGATCCGATTTCTCACCTCGTTAAGCATTAACGCGAGCAGTATCGGCGCCGGAAACCCAAAAAGCAGATCAAGCCCGTTTAGCAACAGTGTGTTTCGAAATGCCCGGCCGAAATCCCGCGTTGCAAATACCTTGTCAAAGTTAGCAAATCCAACAAACGGCCCCGAACCACGCAATATTTTATATTCCTGAAACGCGATGCGAAGCCAAGCGTATGACCCGTATCGGAACAGGAGTAAAAAAACCATCGGGAAAAAGAGCAAAAGATACAGCTGGTAATCCCGTGATAAAATGCCCAGTACGGCACGGCGGCGAAGATCACGTGAACCTGGTTTATGCGGCGCGGTCATACGGGAAACCTCCGGAAATATAGACTGTATATCAAAAAAACATCACGGCAAAAGCGGATCCACTCGTCTGTCCAATTGCGCGCCGCACGATTCGCGAACGATAAGCGTTGGCTCGAGAACCTGGGTGAACGGCGAAGAACCGGACTGCCTGGTTTGCAGGAGCTGGCGCATAGCGGTGGTGCCGTGTTCCTTGCTGTGCACCTCAAGGGTTGTTAACGGAGGGCTGGTGAAAGCGGAGAAAAACGCGTTGTCGCAGCCGACAACAGCCATGTCATGTGGAAGCCGAAACCCCATGCTGGTGAGCTGATGCAGGGCGCCGAGGGCCATCAAGTCATTGACCGCGATCAAGGCGGTTGGGCGATCCGGGCCATTATTGCTTGCAAGGAGCTTAAGAATTGCCTGCTCGCCGGTAGCGGGCGTGTGAATTGTTTCAGGCTGCTGTACCGGCTCCAGCGAAAGATGTAGCATTTCCTTAACGTAGCCGTGTTCGCGCTCGCCGACACTGCGGGTTTCCTGTGTGGAGCCGATGAATGCGATATGGCGATGACCCAGCGTATACAAATGGCGCACGAGTTTACGCGCACCGGATGCAAGATCTGTATAAATATTAATGCAGGACAGGCCGGGAATTGGCGGACAGATGGTGACGATCGGCATATACCGTTGAAGCCTCGTCAAAACAGCGGGCAGGTCGCTTGGGTTGGTGGACTCGATAAAACCTCCGCTGAGCAGAACGCCATCGAGACGGCGCTCTATCAGTTGGTTGACAAATTCATCCGTGATCATCGCATTTTGCGCCAAGCGATAGAGCTGTACAACATAGCCATGGCGACGAGCTTCTTCCTGAGCGGCGGAAAAAATACCCGCATAATACGGGTGCGTAATATCCGGCATAATGATACCGAACGCGCCGGAACTCTTTTGCAAAAGACCGCGAGCCATGCTGTTTGGCTTGAAACGGTACTTGTCCACAACAGCCTGTACGCGGGCCTGCGTCGCCGCGCTGACATTAGGATACCCCGACAACACGCGCGATACCGTTGCGGGCGAAACGCCTGCCTCCCGCGCAATATCCAAGATGGTTTTATTTTCCGTAGCCATGTGTCGATCTCCTCCACACATTCAGAATACCATAAACTGAAAACCTTTGCAATAGCTCTTTTATTGTTTTAAAACATATCGCTTTCTTATCATTGATAATATTATGCTTTACGCCCAATTTTTAAAAAGTTATCATGCACTGGCATCGTTTTGCGTTTACTTGATGAAATGGTTTTCACACCAACCAGGCCATAATGAAAAATGAATACATGCTTATCAAGCCGGCACGCGTTCGGATTCCATCAAGACAGCGCCGCCACCACGCAACCTGTCTAAACAACTCAATCAAACAACCAAGTATCATGAATAAAGAATCAAAACCATCGCGTAACACAATAGTTTAAAAAAACGCATCGCAAAACGCGCGCATTCCTTGTGCAAATATGTGCAGAAATATATCAAAATCCACACCATTACTCCAAAGAAAAAAATGAAGAAAAGCGCAAATAAATTCTTGACACGCGTGTTCCTCCATAAAGTAGACTTCAAAACGCACCAATAAAACTAATTAGGGGGAACAGTCAGGTGATTAAGCAAAAGCGGTATGAAATGATTATGGAACTTGTGGACAAGATGCGGATTGTCCCAATCGATGACTTCTGTGAGAAGCTCGGCGTTTCCAGGGCAACCGTTCGGCGCGATCTGATCTACATGGACGAAGCCAACATGCTCAAAAGAACACACGGCGGCGCCGTTTCGCTGGTGAGACAGGCGCTGGAGGATATGCCGGTTTCAATGCGGCAACGGATGTATAAGGAAGAAAAGGGTAGGATTGCGGACGTCGCAGCCGGAATGATTCGGGATGGATCAACAATCTTCATCGGTTCCGGAACGACCTTGCGGGAACTCGCGCTGCGGTTAAGAGATTTCCGAAAGCTTACGGTATTGACAAACGATATCGATGTCGCATACGACATATCGCAGCGCACATCGAATGACCTGATCGTTGCCGGCGGTATACTCAAACAACCTACTGCGACGCTCATCGGCAGCATCACCGAAGACATTCTGCGCGACCTGCACGTGGAAACAGCATTCTTGTCCGCGGATTCCGCAAAGCCCAAGACCGGGTTTATGGATAAGAACATAAACGAAGTTATGATCAAACGGCTGGTGATCAAAAACTCTACGAAAAGCGTCATGCTATGCGACCAGTCGAAATTCTCAGCCAACGCGTTCGCGACAATTTGTCCGTTTTCCGGCGTAGATTTAACAATAACCAACGGAGAGATGGACCCCAAGCTGGAACATGAGCTGCAGGAAGAGGGGATGACGCTGCAGTTTGCATAACAGATATGCGGGATGACGGTGGGCACCCTTTACAATCGGGCAGGATGGAAAATCAGGCCCTGTCCCCACCGTCAATCCCTCAACCGCAAGCGGTCAGGTCAGCGTAGCCATGGTCGTTATCCGAGCGGGTATTGCTCCCTAAGCTTGACCAATCCCTCGACAGGATCATGAACAGGAAAATACTCCAAACCAACCGCCTTGGTATATCCACCCCGTTCCAGAGCTTTGAGCGTCTCGCCAAGGTCGATCTCATTCTCATCGAACGGTTCATGGCGGCCCGGATGCCCGGCAATGTGGATATGACCTATCTTCACGGCATTCCGCTCGATCACACGCGCGGTATCCTCGCCCATGATATGCTGGTGATACACGTCATAGAGCACCCGTATACATGTTTCGCCGATATCGTCTATCATGCGGAACGCTTCTTCGGACTGCCAAAGGTAATAGCCCTTATGGTCAATCCTCGTGTTAAGCGGTTCGACAAGCAGCGTCCGTCCGGACGCTTTAAGCAGCGGAACACATGCTCGCAATCCAGCCACGATGCTATCATATTGCTCCCGGCGCGATACGCCGGCTATTTCCTGACCCGTCTGGGTAATGAGCGACATACAACCGAGCCTCTGCGAAGCTTCAATCGACTCCGAAAGCCCCGCGATATACGGTTCCCGACAAAGCGGATCGTTTAGCGGAATGAAACGAGTGCACATCGCGGAAGGCGTTACCTGCAGTTCGCGCTGAGCATGGCAAAGCGCGTCCAGATCTTTATCCCACCAACTCCAGAACTCATAGTGATCATAGCCGGCCTGTCGGATAATCCGCAAGGACTCAGGCAGCGAAACGCCGGAAAACACAGCGCTCGAGCAAACCGAATAAACCATTCACATTCCTCCATTCCCGTACATTCGCACACGACAACAGGACAACGACCTCGGAAGACGGTAGCGTTACAGGGCTCATCCTGTACGGAATAAACGTATACCCGAAAACCTGCCGCAGCCGGTTATCGGGTATGTCAACGGGTTTCCACCGCAGCGCAACCTACTCCACTGTGAACGGGAGCAGCGCAATCGCACGCGCGCGCTTGATTGATTCCGCAAGCTGGCGCTGATGCTTGGCGCAGTTGCCTGTCATTCTACGCGGCATTATTTTGCCGCGCTCGTTGGTAAACCGGCGGATACGACCAACGTCTTTATAGTCAATAAACTCGATTTTATCCACACAAAAGCCGCATACTTTACGGCGAGGCCGACGGCCTCCGCGCGGACGCCTTGCGCCGCGATCGCCACGATCCTCGGACATATAATCCCTCCTAACCAAAACAATCGAGACAGCCCACTAGCTTAGAAGGGCAGCTCGTCTTCATCCACCTGGGTAAAGCCTGCCTCCGCCACGGCGCCTCCGGACGGGGCTGCGGGTATTTCGTTGGGCGGCGAATATGAAGGATGACCTCCTCCCTCACCGCCGGCCGAAGCGCCGCTGCTGGGCAGGAACTCGACATCGTCCGCGTCAATCTCCACGACCGTGCGCTTTGTACCGTCCTGCGCATCATAGGTTCGGATCTGTATCGCACCGACAACACAAACCTTGCGCCCTTTGGCTAGGTACCGGGCGCAGTTCTCAGCCAGTCCGCGCCACGTCGTCACGTTAAAGAAATCGACATCCGGCTGCCCCTCGACCTTCCTGCGACGATTCACCGCCAACCCGAACGAGCAGAGCGAATAGCCGTTGGCTGTCGTGCGCATTTCCGGGTCGCGGGTTAAGTTGCCTATCAGGAACGCTTTATTCATCCGTCACACCTGCTTTCCGTATTGGGGCTTAATCCCCCGTCACTATCGCGCTTATGCCTCTTCGGCAGGCGATTCTGGCGTTTCTTCCGGAACGGTTTCGGCTGGAGCTGTCTCCTCCTCGGCTGCGGGCGCTTCAACCGCAGCTGCTTCCGCCGCTTCAGCCGGTTCGATCGGTACGGAGGCGGTTGTCACTTCAACCGGGCCGGTATCGCCCTCCGGCTCATACACGGGCGGACGGGAGAATACCGGCCGGACCGGAACGGCACGAGGTTTCACGCTGGTCCGTTTCTCCTCCAGACGAACAATCAGATACCGCAGTACGTCCTCTGAAATCTGCAAGACGCGTTCAATCTCCCGGGGCAGTTCGCTGCCCGCCGTGAAGTTGACGAGTACATAGTAGCCTTCCGTCTTGTAGTTGATCGCGTACGCCAGGCGGCGCTTTCCCCACTCGTCGACCTTATCGATCGACCCGCCGTTGTCCGTAATCAACGCGTTGATCCGGTCTACCAGCTCCTTGCGGGGCGCCTCCTCAAGCTGCATGTCAATGATGTACATCAGCTCATAGTTACTCAAATCCTTTCACCTCCTTATGGACTTATGGCCCTGCATCCGTGCAGAGCAAGGATGTGCCGGAGAATGATTATAGCAGACATCCGTTTGTTTTGCAAGATCACATATCGTTTGTAAACGCATACGCTTTATGAACGCACAGTTATCGGAATGCGCAATACGCGGGAAGCTCGTCATGCGGAATGATCCCGCTAATCAACGGCGGCTTTCTCAGTGATTAAGCTTTTCCCGGTCATTTCCATCGGCTTGTCAAGCCCTGCCAACTGCAACAGGGTCGGCGCAATATCAGCCAGCTTGCCATTCTCGCGCAGCGCCCTGCCTGCGTAGTCGGGGGCACAGAGGATAAACGGAACAGGATTGGTCGTATGCGCGGTGAACGGCCCGCCGGTAGTGGGATCGATCATTTGCTCGGCGTTTCCGTGATCCGCTGTGACGATACAGCTGCCGCCAGATTCGAGTACAGCCTGAACGACACGGCCTACGCAGTCGTCAACCACCCGGGCAGCCTTAACCGCCGCGGGAAAAACGCCGGTATGACCTACCATGTCGCAGTTTGCGAAGTTAACAATCAAAAAATCATATTGGCCGGAGAGAATGCGACTGATCACTTCGTTCGCGACGCGGAGGGCGCTCATCTCGGGTTGAAGATCATAGGTGGCGACCTTAGGGGACGGGATCAGCGTACGCTCTTCGCCTTCGTTCGGCGCTTCAACGCCTCCGTTAAAGAAGAATGTGACATGCGCGTATTTTTCGGTCTCCGCAATGCGCAGCTGCGATTTGCCTAGACTGGCCAGGTATGCGCCGAGCGTGTTGTCGAGCATTTCCGGCTTATTGACAATGCGAAGATTCCCAAGCGCTTTGTCGTACTGCGTCATAGTCGTGAACTGCAGCGGAAAAAAACCATATTTTTGCGGAAACTCTGAAAAGCCCTCGTCGGTGAACGTCCGGGTAATTTCACGCGCGCGTTCCGCTCTAAAATTATAGAAAATAACGCTGTCGCCCGGCTGGATACACGCGACAGGCTCACCGGCTATACGGACGACTGTCGGCTGAACAAACTCGTCCGTCTCGTTTCTATCGTAGGATTGACGCACGGCCTCGGGGCCGCTTGTCGCGGCAAGTCCCTCGCCAAGCACCATAGCGTTGTATGCACGCTCTACACGGTCCCAGCGGTTGTCGCGATCCATCGCGTAATAACGGCCCATAACGGTCGCAATCCGGCCTGTGCCAATTCGCCGCATTTCGTCATCCAACTCCTCGACAAAGCGTATGCCGCTCGTCGGGGGCACGTCTCTGCCGTCCAAAAAACAGTGTACATACACGCGCGAAAGACCGCGGCGCACCGCCATCTCAAGCAGCGCGTAAAGGTGCGAGTTATGGCTGTGTACGCCGCCGTCGGAAAGCAGGCCCATTAAGTGCAGCGAGCCGCCGCTTTTCACGGCGTCCATCGCCCAGATTAACGCTTCTTTTTCGAAGAACGAGCCGTCCTGTATAGCCTTTGAAATGAGCGTCAACTCCTGGTAAACGATCCGGCCGGCGCCGATATTCAGATGTCCGACTTCACTGTTGCCCATCTGACCTTCCGGCAATCCAACCTCCATACCGCTCGCGGCAATCCGCGTCGACGGGAACCGGGTGCGAAGCGCACAGATCGCCGGTGTACCCGCCGCTCGGATGGCGTTTCCGGTCGTTTCATCGGATAGGCCGAACCCGTCCATAACGATCAGAGCCGTCAATTTCCTCGTCATGGCGCCGTTTCAAAGTGCACGACTTTGGCAAAATCATCGGCGGACAGGCTTGCGCCGCCTATCAGGCCGCCGTCAATCTCCGGCTGCCGCATCAGACCATACGCGTTTTTCGGGTTCATGCTGCCGCCGTATTGGATACGCGTTTGAGCCGCAACATCCTGCCCAAACGCTTCGGCGATCGCTTTTCGGATGACGCCGATTGTCTCGTTGGCCTGTTCGTCTGATGCGGTCAGTCCGGTACCGATAGCCCATACGGGTTCATACGCGATCACAATACCCGGCACCTGTGCGGGCAATAATCCCGTCAGCGCAATCTTCGTCTGGCATGCAACCAAAGCGTCCGTATGCCCTGCTTCGCGCTGCTCACGCGTTTCACCGACGCAGACGATCGGCACGAGCCCCGCGGTGACAGCCGCCAATGTTTTTTTGTTCACTGCCGCATCCGTCTCGGCGAAATACTGGCGCCTCTCGCTATGACCGATGATCACATGCGTTGCGCCGGCGGCCTTCAGCATTGCGGCTGAAATTTCTCCGGTATACGCGCCGGACGCCTCAAAATGCATATTCTGCGCGCCGACGCATATGCTCGTCCCGCGCGCCGTCCGGACGGCCGCATATAAATCGACAAACGGCACACAGACGACAACTTCGCAGGAAACGTCGCTCACCATCGGCGTCAACGCCGTAATCAACGCCGCCGTTTCCTCCGGTGTCTTGTTCATTTTCCAGTTTCCGGCAATAATAGGTTTGCGCATCGTATCACCTTCCATGTGTAAAATAATTCAATGCATCGGCTGTTTACCGATCGTTCAAAGCGGCGACGCCCGGAAGCTCAATCCCTTCCAAAAACTCCAGAGAAGCGCCGCCGCCGGTGGAGATATGCGTGACTTTGTCGGCGAACCCCATTTGGATGATAGCCGCGGCGCTGTCGCCGCCGCCAATGATCGTTGTCCCGCCGGAGTCGGCAACAGCTTGAGCGATTGCGCGAGTGCCGTTCGCAAAGTTCGGGAACTCAAAAACACCCATCGGGCCGTTCCAAATGATAGTTTTCGCTTGTATAATTTCTTTCGCAAACAGATCGGCTGACTTGGGGCCGATATCCATGCCTTCCCAGCCGCTTTCAATACATCCGGCGTCAACGGTTGCGCGTTCCGCATCGTTGCTGAAGCCCCTGCCGACGACATTATCGAGCGGAAGCTGCAGTTTGACTCCCTTCTGTGAGGCTTTGAGCATCAACTCGCGCGCGAGATCGAGCTTATCCTCCTCACAGATCGATCCGCCTATGTCGCCGCCCTGCGCTTTTATGAACGTATAAGCCATACCGCCGCCAATTAACAGTACATCTACCTTTTCGAGCAGGTTGTTGATGACGCCGATTTTATCGGATACCTTCTTGCCGCCCAATATGGCGACAAACGGGCGTTTCGGGTTATCAAGCGCTCCGCCCATGATGTCCAGCTCTTTTCCGATCAGATAGCCGGCAACCGAGGGGATATACGCCGCCACCCCTGTCGTGGACGCATGCGCGCGGTGCGCGGAACCAAACGCGTCGTTTACAAAAACGTCCGCCAGGGCCGCAAAACCCGCGGCGAGCCCGGGGTCATTTCGGGTCTCGCCCGGTTCAAACCGTACGTTTTCCAGCAACATCACATCGCCGTCCCGCAGCGATGCGGACAACGCCCGTGCGGATGAGCCCACCACATCAGCGGCTAACGGAACGTCGGTGCCCAGCAGTTGAGAAAGCCGCTTCGCGACGGGACGCAGCGAAAATTCCGGCGTTACCTCACCTTTCGGTCGTCCCAGGTGCGAACAGAGGATCACGCGCGCGCCTCCCTTCATCAGGGTTTGAATCGTTGGCAACGCAGCCTTAATCCGGTTGTCATTTGTGATATTCAGGCTCTCATCCAAGGGGACATTAAAATCGCAGCGGACAAGCACCCGCTTGCCACTTACCTGAATATCGTCTATTGTCTTTTTGTTCATTGCGTACGCTCCTTACCGCATGTAGAATGAGTAACCGAGTCCCGCCGCCAAGTATACCATGCCCATTCTTTGATGTCGATATCAAATTAATCGATTCCGTTCACACTTTGCCCCGTTTCCGCTCCGTAAAATTATCCTTTTAAACGACACCTCTTTTGTGATACAATACGCGAAGAATAGTCCACAGAGCATAAGGAGGTCACATCATGCAGAACATGCCAACCGTGAAGTTGGGCATTGTTGCCGTCAGCCGCGATTGTTTCCCGATCACGCTGTCCCAGAGCCGCAGGGCTGAGGTTATCCGATTCTTTACGAAGGCCGGTGGGGAAATCTACGAAGCGAAGGCAACCGTTGAAAACGAGACGGACGCGCTCCGGGCGCTTGCCGAGGTCAAGTCGGCGGGGGTTAACGCGCTGGTCGTTTACTTGGGTAATTTCGGGCCGGAAGGGCCGGAAACATTGCTCGCACAAGAATTCGGCGGTCCGACAATGTTTGTCGCCGCGTCCGAGGAGGACACTAAAGTCCTGTCCAACGATCGCGGAGACGCTTACTGCGGCATGCTAAACGCAAGTTACAACATCGGCCTCCGAGGATTGAAGACGTATATTCCGGAGTATCCGGTGGGCACGCCAAATGAAATCGCTGCGATGATCGCCGGGTTTATTCCGATCGCTCGCGTACTGCTCGCCCTGCCAAAATTAAAGCTATTCACGTTTGGGCCGCGCCCGTTTGATTTTCTCGCATGCAACGCGCCCATCGCGCCGCTATTCAAGCTTGGCGTCAATATCCAGGAGAACTCGGAACTTGATCTCTACGACGCGTTCCTAAAACACAAGGATGATCCGCGCATTGAAGCGGTCGTCAAGGATATGGCCAAAGAGCTTGGCGCGGGCAACAAGATGCCGGCGGTATTGCCTAAACTCGCTCAGTTCGAAATCACGCTGCTCGATTGGGCGGAGGCCAACAAAGGCGCGGCGGAGTATTTCGCCTTTGCCAACAAATGCTGGCCCGCGTTCGAGTCGTTCTTCGGCTTTGTACCGTGCTATGTTAACTCCCGGCTGACAGCGCGGGGCATTCCCGTTTCCTGCGAGGTTGACATCTACGGCGCGCTATCCGAGTACATCGGCGCATGTATCACCGAAGGTTCGGTCACGCTGCTGGACATCAACAACACGGTTCCCGCCGACATGTATAAAAAGCATATCGAAAACAAGCACGCCTATGGCCCCAATGAGGTCTTTATGGGCTTCCACTGCGGCAATACGCCGATTGACCGTCTGACCGAAGGCGCCGCTATGAAATATCAACTCATTATGAAGCGCACGATGGAGCCGGACAAAGAAGCCGATATCACCCGCGGCACGCTCGAAGGCGCGATCATCCCCGGCGCGATCACGTTCTATCGCCTGCAGGGCAACGCGGAAGGTAAGCTTGTCAGCTATATCGCACAAGGCGAAGTTCTTCCTGTCGCGCCCGAATCATTCGGCGGCATCGGCGTGTTTGCAATCCCGCAAATGAACCGCTTCTATCGCCATGTGTTGATTGAAAAGCGCTACCCGCACCACGGCGCCGTCGCGTTCGGCCATATCGGCAGCCCCTTATATGCGATCATGAAGATACTGGACGTGCCGGATATCGCATTCAACCAGCCTGCGGGTATGTTGTACAAGAGCGAAAACCCGTTTGGATAAATTATTAACACCGGGCGTGTAAGACGAATTCAACGCGCCCGGCTGTAAAGCAAAAAGGCAGTTCCGCCACTACGGATCTGCCTTTTTATGCAAAAATAAACATCACACCGTTGCCGGCCGGGTGGATGGAATGGGATCATGTCCGCCATTTGGATCGCAATCCTTCAGATAATTATGGTATAGATTCACGGCAAACACACCCGTTCTTACCGCGCGTTCCCGATCGCCATCGATTAACAGCGAAGCCGAGACCGCGAGCAATAGGTTTCCGATATCGTACAAAAATATATCCGGTACGCCGGGAAATAATGGTCTCATCATCTCTGTCATGCCGTCGCTGAATACCTTCAAAAAGGGCTCGCTCCTGTTGTGTAACTTTGGCATTAACGCGGATAACAAAATGAAATTGCCTTCCTCCCGGTTTTCGAAGATCGCATCGGCGCATTTCCTGATATACGCTTCGGGAGGCGCGCCGTAACAAGCTTGTACGGCGGCTGTCATTTGGCTCCAGAAGCTGTCATGCGCCATGCGCAACGCTTCGTCAAACAACGACTCTTTGCTGTCAAAGAAGTTATAGATGTGCCCTTGCGCCACATTCGCCTGCTTCGCGATCATTTTCATGGACGAGTTATCATATCCGTATTCGCGAAACAAATCGTACGCCGCCTGCACAATGGAATCTCTTTTATTTTTCGCCAAGATATCAACTCCTCTCATACAAACGACCGTTCGTTTTATTATACAACGTCAAGTTGTAATAAGTCAATCAATATTATTCAATAATACTGAGTGATCAATCATTCAGAAAAAAGAACCATCTGCTCATTGACCAGGATGCAATCGATACGAAAACCCATATAAGGTGTGTTGACTTTTTATAATTTCTTGGTACAATGAGTGATAAAGAATGAACGTTCAGTATTTCCGTTTGTTATTAGTAGTAAAAATCAACAAACAGCATCGACGGGTATCATTTTATGCATTGGCGTTTCCACATAATGGACTGACTGAACACATAGCATCCTTCACCTCAATCAACCGCAATGACCGTTTTCTTTCTTCTTAAACATCCCGCTCGACCGTGTGGCTTTTATTATTTTATTATGAACCCGACAAGCAAGGACGTGTTTCCACCGGAAGAAAGCGACGCAGGAAGAGCAGGGTCAATCC